>Ga0315912_10001679_pt1 | contig 26087 bp, 20 predicted proteins | sample VfabasoilMG_FD_204469 | JGI IMG/M metagenome (GOLD analysis project Ga0315912, IMG submission 204469) | Garden soil microbial communities collected in Santa Monica, California, United States - V. faba soil | ecosystem: Environmental > Terrestrial > Soil > Garden | place: USA: California... | reverse complement strand
TCAGCGCCATCTCCACCATGGACACCGCGCCCAGCACGATCTGATTGCGCGCGCTGCTGACGGCCTCGGCCTGCTGCCGGCGCAACATGGCGCCGGCGATTTCAGGCGCGTACGCCAGGTGCGTGAGGCGCGCGTCCTCGACGCGCAGTCCAGCCTTTTCGAAGCGCTCCTGCAGCTCGCGCTTGAGCTTGCTGATGATCTCATCGCCGCCGGCGCGCAGCGTCAGGGTGCTGTCCGCCTCGTCGATGTGGTCGTACGAGTACTCGTTGGCCAGGTGGCGCAGCGCGGCCTCGGCCTGGATGGGCACGTACTGCTCGTAGTGGTCGATGTCCAGCACTGCTCTCGCCGTGTCACTCACGCGCCAGACCACCGCCGCGGCGATCTCGATCGGGTTGCCGCGCTTGTCGTTCACCTTCAGCTTCTCGCTGTTGAAGTTGCGCAGGCGCAGGCTGACCTTGGTCTTGTTGAAGAACGGGTTCGCCCAGCGCAGGCCGGTGGAGTAGTCCGTGCCGCGGTAGTCGCCGAACAGCATCAGCAGCGATGACTGGTTCGGCTGCAGCATGTACATGCCCTTCGCGAGGAAGAAGAGCGCAATGACGGCGAGCACCGAGAATATCGGCATGCGCGCGAAGATGAAGAAGGGAATCGCGAGCAGCGACACGAACATGAACAACAGGGCCATGTAGCCGCTGGAGCTTTTGAAGTCGACTTCTTCGGTTCCACCACCAGGAACAGGGGTATTCATTTCTATCTCCCAGGTGCGGGTTGCTGCACCTTGGAGCTGATACTAAAGTGATATCACTGTGGATGCAAGCGATCCCGGCCGGGCGTGTACAATGCGCGCCGGTTGGGCCTGTAGCACAGCGGTTAGTGCAGGGGACTCATCTTTAGTAAAGGTGCCTGCGCGCGGTAACGCGCGCAGTGGACGGGATGAATTCAGGGAAACCTCGGTACACATATATATGTGTCGCCTGGCGATCCTGAGCCAAGCCGGGGCTGCAGTCCCGGAAGGTGCAGAGACTACCTGAGGGCTTCGAGCGCCCTTGATGACAGGCTAGAGCGTCCCGCACCCCACCGGTAGCTAACTACCGAGGGTGAAGAGATAGTCCACGCGGAGCGGAAACACTCCGGTTACGTGAATCCCTTGGTCCTTGGTTCGAATCCAAGCAGGCCCACCAACCTAATCGGCAATGAGCTGCCAGGCCGGATCCCGGCACAGCCCGCAGTCCTTGCCGGTGAACATCTTCGCCGCCTGCTTGTCGCCGCGCAGCTGCCACTCGAGCCAGGCGACCACGGCCGCGGCGGCCTTGCCGCCATTCGGCTCCCAGTACGTGCCGCCATGCCCCACGCCTACCAGGTTGCCGAGATACGCCGGCACATGCTTGATGCGGCTGAAGTCGTCCATGCCGTTCTGGTACGCGATGTCGGTCTCGCCGCCGAGAATGTAGAGCGTCGGGGTGTGGATCTCGTCCAGCAGCGACTTCGACACCTCGATCCCTGAAATGCCCTGCGTGTTGTCGTTGAAGATGCCGCTGTTCATGACGATCAGGCTCTTCACGCGTGGATCGGCGGCAATCTGCAGCGCCTGCAATCCGCCGCAGCTGAATCCAGAGATGGCGACCGCGGCGGGGTCGATCTTTCCGAAGTAGGGACTCTTCGCGTCGGTGTTCTGCGCGAGCGCCCAGTCCAGCGCCGCGGTGAGATCCGCCGCGCTGGTCGGTGGTTTGGGCAGACGCGGAGGGCTGCCCGGCGGTGGCGGTGGCGCCGGCGCAGCGGGCGCATCCGGCGGCGCTTGGGTGCCGGGTCCATTGCGAATGCGTCCGGGCGCGATGGCCAGGTAGCCGTGCGATGCGATCTCCAGCAGGTGCAGGCGCGCGCTCGCGCCGTCATTCGAGCACGCGCCATTGCCGAACACGTACACACCGAGCTTGCGCGCGCCCAGTTTCTGCAGATCCGCCGGTCGATACACCACGTGGTCGGGCAACGACGGTGCCTCTTCCTTCAGCGCTGGATAGAGGCCTGTCCCCGGGGTGTCCGGGATCTTGTTGTGCCGCTCCCGTTGCGCGGCGGCCGCCGCGGCACGTTCTTCAGCCGTGGGCGCGGGCGCTGCGGCCTGTGCCAACGCATCCGCGGTGTACATCAGGACGAGGACTCCGAGAACTGGTTTGAGCATCCGCGCACTGTACGCACGGCGCGCCGCGGCTGCCACGCATCAAACTGGCTTATGCCGCCAGACATTTTTGTTGTTTCCCCCGCTCACTGACGACTCTCTAGACTCTTCCCGGCTCCTGGGGGGGAAACGGACTGAGGAGCGATGCATGGTTTGCAGACTTGGGTTGAATTCATTTTTTCGTACCGCGCTCGTGGTCGCGGGATGTTCGGTGGCGAGTTCACTGGCGTTGGCGCAGGGCGCCGCGCCGGAACCTTCGCCGGAACTGGAAGAGGTGGTCGTCACCGCCGAGCGGCGCGAAGTGAACCTGCAGGACGTGCCGGCGTCCGCGACGGTGCTGAGCGCCGAGGCGCTCGCCGCCGGTGGCGTCGACAATGTCATCGACATCCAGACGGTCGCGCCCAGCGTTGCCATCAACACCTACAACCGTTCGACATTCGTGAACATACGCGGTGTCGGCATTGCGCAGTCCGCGCCGACGTCGAACCCCGGCGTGGCCTACTACATCGACGGGATGTTCATTCCGCACGAGCAGTTCATCGCGCAGACGTTCTACGACATCGAATCGGTCGAAGTGCTGCGCGGTCCGCAGGGCACGCTCACGGGCCAGAACTCCACCGGCGGTGCCATCTACGTGCGCACGCCGGCGCCGAATTTCGATGGATGGTCGGGCTACATCGACCAGACCATCGCCGATGAAAACTGGTACCGCACCACGGCGGCGGTGAACATCCCGGCCGGCGACAAGTTCGCGATGCGCGTGTCCGGCGTGTACGACGAGCGCGGCAGCTTCACGGACAACATCGGGCCGAGCCCGAGTGATCCGGGCAGCGGCAGCGATCTCGCCGGCCGTATCGCGTTCCGCTACCAGCCGACCGAGTCGATGACCTTCGACCTGCGCTACGAGCATTTCAATCGCGATACCGACTACAACGCCATCAAGAATCGCAACGACCAGGTGACCGCCGATCCATTCACCATCGAGGAGGACGCGATCTCCTTCCTCGACCAGAAGGCCGACCGCATCTCCCTCGAAGCGCGCTTCGACTTCTCGGCCGTCGCGCTGCGTCTGCAGACCAGTTACCTCGACGCCGAAACCAAGGACCAGGCCGACGGCGACCGCACCGCCACGGCACTCCCGGTGCCGGCGAACCGGCCGACCAATGGCGCCAACACCGCGTTGTTTCCCGGGCGCGTGAGCTTCACCACCCAGGACCTGCAGACCTGGGTCAGCGAGATCAACCTGCTCTCGAACGGCGATGGGCCGGTGCAATGGGTGGTGGGTGCGTTCTACCTCGACGAAGACAGCCCGGTCTGGGTGCTGCGCGACAACCGCAACACCGTGGACTTCGTGCAGTCGAACTCCAGCATCATCACCGAGCTGAACAACACTTCGTCATCGGTGTTCGGCCAGGTGGACTGGCGCTTCGGATCTTTCTGGGCGCTCGATTTCGGTGTGCGTTACTCGGAAGACGAGCAGACCTACACGCGCAACCTGATTCCCGGCCCGCCGCCACCGGGCTGTTTTCCCTGCACCACGAAGGTCGAGTCGGATGAAATGACCGGCAGGGTAGGCGTCAAGTTCTTCGCATCCGACGACGTGATGATCTACGCCACGGCGTCGAAGGGTTACAAGGCGGGCGGCGTGAACCTGGATCCGCGTCTTCCGAACTTCGAGCCGGAAACCAACGAGATGGGCGAGCTCGGCTTCAAGTCCACGGTGGCCGACGGTCACCTGCGCGTGAACGGCGCCGTCTTCTATTCGGACTACGTGGGTATCCAGCTTTCCTCGCTGACGGCTGTCGGTACGCCACCCACGTTGCTGCCCAATACGCAGAATGCCGCGCCGGCCGACGTCTATGGCGCCGAGCTCGAGATGCTCGGAAGATTCGGCAACCTCGAGTTCAATCTCGGCGTGAGCAAACTACACGGTGAATTCAGGGACAATGCGCTGATCACCGACTCGCAGACCAACACCAATCGCTCGGTGCCCGAAGGTACCGAAATTCCTTTCGCGCCCGAGACCACCGCGACCGCAGGCCTGCAGTACGACTTCCTGCTGGGCTCCTGGACCGTGACGCCGCGCGTCCAGGTTTCATACATCGACAAGCAGAAGTCCACGCCCTTCAGCTACCCGGCCACCGACGTGCCGTCGCGCTCGCTGACCGATCTGCGCGTCACGATGCTGCCGACGGAAAACCTGCGCCTGGAGGCCTTCGCCACCAACATCACGGACAAGACCTACATTGCCGCGCAGGTGCAGGATGCCAGCAGCGCGTCCGGTGGCATCATCTACGGCGCACCGCGCCAGTTCGGTGTGCGGGTCAGGATCGACTTCTGAAGTGACACGAATTCGATGGCAGGTCTTCACCACGCTGTTGGTTGCCTGGGCCGGCGCCGGGTTCGGGACCTGCCATGCCCAGGAAGTCGCGGGGCATGTCCCGGAACAGATCCGCCAGGCGCAGCAGGCGCCTTCGTCCCCGGGAAGTAGCGAGCCATCCGCCACCGCGTGGTGGCTGCCGGGCGACGGCAAGACGCTGGCGGCGCTCGCGCCGTATCGCGATGCCTTCGGCAGCGTCGGCGTGCTGAATGCGCAAGGGCCCGTCGCCACGGCGGGCCATCCGTTTTTCGAACCCATCGGCCGCAATGGCCGCGCCTGCGTGACCTGCCACCAGCCCGCGAACGGCATGTCGGTGTCGGTCGAGATGATCCGGCGGCGCTGGGAGGAAACCCAGGGCCAGGACCCGCTGTTCGCGGCCGTGGATGGCATGGACTGCCCGAATCTGCCGCCCGCGGATCCGAAGTCGCACTCGCTGTTGCTGGAACGCGGGTTGTTCCGGATCTTCCTGCCGTGGCCGCCGAAGGCCGCGGACGGCTCCGACCTCGAACCGGAATTCACGCTCGAGGTGGTGCGCGATCCGACGGGATGCAACACGCATCCCGAGTATGGCCTGCGCAGCGCGAACCCCATGGTCTCCGTGTACCGGCGGCCGCGGCCGGTAGCCAATCTCAAGTACGTCACTCACCAGGGCTTCGGCGTGTTCGCCTTCATCGGCAAGAACGGACTGCCCGCGAGCCGTGATCCGGAAACCGGATCGCCCAGTGGCATGAACCTGTTGTCCGATGCGCGCCAGCCCACGCTGAAGACGCAAGCCGTCGAAGCGGCCGTCACGCACCTGCAGTTCGACGGCAAGCTCGACGAACCACGGCTGCAGCGCATCGTCGACTTCGAAAGCCAGGTGTACGTCGCGCAGATCCGGCACGCCGCGGGCAATCTCATGGAAGAGGGCGGTCCGCCGGGGCTCGGTGTGCGCAACGTCGCCGCGGGACGCGAGGGACTGCTCGGCAACAACATCACGAATTTCGTGATACCGCTGGGTGACCAGTGGAAACATCTGCCCGAGTCGGACGACAGGAACCGCATGCGCGAATCCATCGCGCGCGGCCACGACGTCTTCATGTTCCGCACGTTCTGGATCCGCGACGCCATGCATCTCAACACCGTGGGGCTCGGCAATCCGACCAAGCGCACCTGCGCCACCTGCCACGGCATGCACATGATGGGCATGGACGTGGCGAACGGCTGGATGGACATCGGCACCACCAACCTGCCGTGGGCGCGCGAGGAGCCACTGAATCCGTGGAATTCGAACAAGACGCGCCTGCCGCTGTTCAAGATCACCTGCAAGCCGGGCGTGCCGCCGCATCCCTTCCTCGGTCGCGTGTTCTACACGCAGGATCCCGGGCGCGGTTTGATCTCCGGCAAGTGTAATGACGTGGGCACCATCGTCATGCAGCAGCTGCGCGGGCTCGCCGCGCGTGCGCCGTACTTCGCGAACGGCTCGGCCGCATCGCTGCGCGAAGTCGTGGATTTCTACGATCGCCGCTTCAACATCGGCTACACCGACCAGGAGCGGGAAGACCTGATCAACTTCCTGAGTGCGCTGTGAGGCTGCCGCTCGCCACTCTCGCAGCGCTGTTCATCGCCGGCACGGCGGTGGGCGCCGGGCCCGCGACCGGTGAACGCGTGAGTTTCGTGAGCTGCCCCATCGTGCGCGACACGAGCACCGTGCCGTGCTGGCTGGCGGAGTACCAGGGCGTGTTGTACTTCCTCACGCTGCAGACCGACGTGAGTGCGCCCGTGAATCCGCCGTGGCTGGGTCACAAGGTGCTGGTCGAAGGCGTGGTCTCGGGCGACGCCGACATCTGCGGTGGACGCGTGCTCGAGCCCGTGGCCCTGTCGGTGATGCAGGAGCTCGATGGCTCGTGCAACACGCTGCTGCCGGCCGAGGAGCGCTACAACCTGACGTTCGAACCGCCGCGTCCGCCGGGTCCGAGCCGCGGCCGGCTGGCATTCGGCGATCCCGCGCCACGCGCCGCGGCGACGCCCGGATCCGCGCTGCGCGAATTCACGCTGCAATACGAATTCGACGGCATGGTGGCGTTTCGCCACGCGCAGACATTGCAGAAGATTCTTGAAGCGGCGCGCGCGACGCATGCCACCGGGATCCGCATCACCGGCTTCCGTTCGGCGTCGCGGTTGTCGAACGGCAGCGTGATGCGCGAGCGCGAGTCGATTGCCCGCGAGCGCGCCGAACAGATCCGCACCTTGCTGCGGGGTGCCGGGCTCGACGGGCTGCGCTACACCGTGCAGGTCAAGGACCTGTCGAAACGCCCCAACGGCGGCGACGATGCGGCGCGCCGCCGCGCTGAAGTGTCGCTCGAGGGTCCCTGACTAAGCGGCCGTCATCCGCAGCGGCACGCTGATCGGCCCGACTTCGGGCATGCCGCTCATCTTCAGCTCTCCGCAGACCTCGAAATGCCGCGTCTGCCGCAGCAGTTCTTCGAGCGCGATACGCAGCTCCTGCCGCGCGAGCGCGACGCCGGCGCACATGTGCGGGCCGCGGCCGAATGCCAGGTGCTGGCGGATGTTGGCGCGGCGCAGCTGGAACTGATCCGCGTTCGGGAACACCGCCTCGTCGCGGTTCGCCGAGGCGTACACCAGCGCGATGGGTTCACCGGGCCGGATGCGCCGCCCGTGCAGCTCCACTTCCTCGCGTGCGGAACGCGCGAAGCCGCGGTACGGCGTGTACAGGCGCAGGAATTCTTCCACCGCGTCCGGGACCAGCGAGAGATCGGCGCGCAGCTGCTGCTGCAGCGCCGGGTCGCGCGACAGGTGCACCGCGATGCTGCCCAGCAGGATGGGCGGCGCCACGAGTCCGACGACCAGCACCTGGCGCACGCAACCCGCGAGCAATACTTCGGGAAACGGCTGCCCCGCGTCGTCGCGCGCCGCGAGCAGCGAGCTGGTCGGATCGACTTCGGGATCGCGTGGCTCGCGCCTTCTTTCCGTGATCACCTCCGCGGCCATCTCGGCGAGCTGCGCCGCGGCCACGGCGACGCTGTTGCGGTCGAAGGATTCCCAGGCCTTCACGTAGGCGCGCGCGGTGCGCCACAGGACCTGCGTCTGCGCGTCGGTGAGTCCCAGCCACTCGCCGAATACCGCGGCGGGCAGCGGGCTCGAGAAATGTTCGACGAAGTCCGCCTCGCCGCGCGCCACCAGCGACTGCATGAGCTCGCGCGCCACGCGTCGCGTGGTGTTCTCGATCGCGGCCACCCGCGCGGCACCGAGCGCGCGATCGATGGCCCTGCGATACGGCGTGTGGTCCGGCGGGTCGAGATGCAGCGGCGGGCGGCGTCCGGTCGCCGAGGATCCCGGCACCACGTTGCGCACCGAGGTGATGTACAGATCGGGCCGCATCAGGATGTCGAACACGTCCTGGTAACGCGTCACGGCCCAGAAACCCTCGAACGCGGTGCTGTGCGCCACCGGGCAACGCGCGCGCAAGTCCGCGAACTGCGCGTACGTACCCTCGAAGCTCTCTTCGGCCGTCGGGTCGTACTCGTTCATGCGTCGATGGTAGGCACCGTCCGCAGTCGTGGGTAACAGTGGATCGATCTACCGGCTATAAGGCGCTTTGATGGGCACGCGCAGCAGCGCCACGGCGCCGGCAGCCAGCAGCGCCAGCAACGCGAGCGCGAACACCGGCATGTCGAACGAGCCCGTGCGTTCCTTCACCCAGCCGATGAACGTGGGGATGACGAGGCCCGCGAGGTTGCCGCACATGTTGATCAGCGCGAAACCGGCGGCGAGTCCGGCCGGCGACAGGAACAGCGGCGGCAGCGTCCAGAATGTTCCCTGGGCGGCGCCCATGGCGAGCCCGGCGAGCAGCAGCATGCCGAGCGCACCTGCGCCGGTCCCCAGCACGGGCGTCAGCGCGATGAACACGGCCGAGGCCAGCGCGGCCAGTCCCACGTGCCAGTGGCGCTCCTGCGCGCTGTCCGAATGCCAGGCATTCACGAGCATGCCGATGGCCACGGCGATCCAGGGCAGCGCGGTCAGCAGGCCGATCTGCAGATCGGTGCTGCCGGCCGACAGATGCCGGATGATCTGGGGCAGCCAGTACAGCAGACCGTTGGCGCCGGCGAGCAGGCCAAACCAGCAGGCACCGGCGATCCACAGGCGGTGATTGCCGAGCGGCAGACGGCCCGAACCGTTTTCCGGGTTCCGCGGCACATCGCGCGACAATTCCTCTTCTATCCACTGCCGTTGCTCATTCGACAGCCACGCGGCATCGCGCGGGCGGTCGGGCAGCAGCCGGAGACTCGCGGCGGCCAGCAGCAGCGTGGGCAGGCCCTCGACCAGCAGCATCCATCGCCAGCCCGGCCAGTCGATCGGGTTGTCGACGCTCATGAGCCAGCCCGCGAGCGGGCCGCCGAGGATTGCCGACACCGGCACGGCCAGCATGAAGGTGGAAATGGCGCCGGCCCGGTATCTCGCCGGGATCCACTGCGCGAGATAGAACATCACACCCGGCGCGAAGCCGCCTTCGGCGATTCCGAGCAGCAGGCGCAGGGCATAAAACGAATGCGCGGATTGCACGAAGGCGATGCCCGCGGCCGCCAATCCCCAGACACCGGCGCAGATGAAAACCCAGCGCCGCATGCCGATCCGCTGCAGCAGCCACAGGCTGGGCCACTGGATGAGGATGTAGCCGAGGAAGAAGATGCTGACGCCGAACCCGTAGGCTTCGGCGTTCAGGCCGAGCTCCCGATTCATCTGCAGGGCCGCGAAGCTGATGTTGGCGCGATCGATGGTGCTCAGGAACAGCAGCGCGAGCAGCGGCGTGAGCAGCCGCAGCCGGATCTGTCGGATGGTGGTGAGCGCGTTCACCTGCATTCACGACGATGGTACCGAGCGCACGAGCGCGCCGGAAACATCGACTCTGGCTCGCCTCATAAGCAGCTCTTATGATCCGTACATGGATGCACGCCGACTTCGATACTTCGTCCAGATCGTGGACAGCGGCAGCATCACGCGCGCCGCCGCGCTGAGCGGCGTCGCCCAGCCGGCGCTGAGTCAGCAGCTCGCGATCCTCGAGAACGAGCTCAAGGTGAAACTGCTCGACCGGTCGGTGTCGGGCGTCACACCCACGGCTGCCGGGCGCATTCTCTACGCCCGCGCGCAGGCCATCCTGCGGCAGTTCGACGATCTGCGCGAAGCGGTGCATCGCGAAGTCAAGCCGTTGTCCGGCACGGTGACGGTGGGCATGCCGCCTACCATGATTTCGCGCTTCGGCCTGCCGCTCATCGGCAAGGTGTGCACCCAGCATCCGGAGATGCGTTTGCAGATCCGCGAGGAAGGCAGCCTGTTGCTGCACGAGCTGCTCACCAGCGGCAAGATCGAACTGTCGATTTCGGCGACGCGTCCCGAGGGTGTGCTGACCGGCGAGGAGATCCTGACCGAGGCCATCGTGCTCATGTATCCGCCGTCGATGTCGCTGCCGGATTCGGCGACGCTCGCGGAGCTGGCGCGGCTGCCCTGGGTCGTGCCGCGGCGTCCCAACTCCATCCGCTCACTCATCGATGCCGTGTTCGCCTCCAGCAACCTGGCGGTGAACGTGGTCGTGGAAATTGACTCCCTGCACAGCGCGCTCGAGGCCGTGCGCCGCGGTTTCGGCGTCGGTCCCATGACCCTGGGTGGAATGAAAGAGGATCTCGAGGCCGGGAAACTGCGCGCCCGATCGCTGGGAGATTCACCGCTGATGCGCTCGATGTACCTCGCGCACCGCCGCTCGCCGGGGCTGACGCCGGCGGCACAGTTCGTGTTCGAGATCCTGCGCGACCTGGCTGCCGAAGCGGGCCAGGCCTGCGCTGCGCCCGTGGCCGACGGCCGCTGAGGACGAACCTAGCGCGAGGGAAAACTCTGCAGTAGTTCGCCGACCGCGCTCTGGATCAGCGCCGGGTCCGGCGGCCCGCCCTTGCCGAGTTCGCGCGACACGCGTCCGTTCCACACCTCGGCGTTGCGCGCCGGGTCGATGGCGCGCAGCACCAGGGTTCCTTCCCGGACCTCCTTGGCCGACGGGCTGCTGACACCGACACCCGCTGCGCCGTTGCTGCCGGCACCGCCCATGCCGATGCCGATGCGGAACGGGTTCGACTTGATCTTCTCGGCCGCGGCGGTTTCGTACTGCAACAGCAGGTTGGGATTGGTCCCGGCTACCGCTTCGGCGTAACCCTTGCGTTGGAGCTCATTCGTGATGGCCGCGCGGATGTTGGTGTCGAGAATCGTGATGGGCTGTTCACCAGCCTGGGGATCCTTGCCATTGTCCCAGGCAAAGGTCGTGAACTCGCGGAAATTCGCCTGCGGATCCTGCATCGAATTCACCGGCGGGGGTGAAGTCGTGCAACCCGCCAGCAGACACGTCAACACGAGAAATCCGAATGGATGTTGCTGTCTGGCCACGGGGCGACTCCTGCAACTGCAAGCGATGTCGAGGCTATACGCGCTCGATGCGGCCGGCGCAATCCGTACGTGGCACAGACACGGGATCAAGCCATCCGCAGCAGCCTTTCGCCCATGCGCACCCGCGTGCCGTCGCGAATTTCCTCGCAGGGCCCGAATCCGGCCGGCATCAGCATGATGATGGTCGAGCCATGCTGGAACCAGCCCATCTCCTGTCCCTTCATGTAACGGGCAGAGCAGGGGATCTCGTTGGGGCCGCGGTACCTCAGGTGCAGCAGCACATCGGCGCAGTGCAGGCGGATACTGGCCACGAGTATCGCGGCCACCGGCACCAGCAGGATGGGCGTGTCGCTGGCGGTCAGCCGGCAACGCAGGACGGCACGTTCGTTGCGGCAGAAGAGTCTTTCCACGCGCTCGAGGGCGATGGGATAGACATTCCAGGTGTCGCCCGAGATGTAGGTGACGTGGTCCACCGCCAGGTCATGCGGCGCATGGAAACGGTGATACATGGTGGGCGTGATGCGCAGTGTCACGTAACTCCCGCCTTCGTACTGCCGCGCCAGCGCGGCATCGCCGAGTAGTTCGGCCAGGGTGTACGGAAAGCCCTTCGCCTGGACCACGGTGCCGTCGCGGATCACGCCGTGCGCGCCGACGACGCCATCGCAGGGGCTCACCAGCGTCGCCGGCTCCTGGGAGATGGGCCGCGCTCCCGGCTTGAGCTCGCGCGTGAAGCAATCCTGGAGGCTGCGGAACTCGCTCTTCTTCGCGTCGCTCAGGTCCAGGTCGGAGAACGCCTTCCACAATCGCAACGCCGTGGAGCGCACCAGCGGCTGCTCGATCGGACTCAACCAACCCATGAAAAGCGTCGCCCAGCGGCGCGGAATGCGGTTGGTGACCAGGAAGCTCAGATCGTCGGCAAAACTCATGTGAAATGTCATTCCATTGCAAGGTGCCGGCAATAAAGTCGTGCGCCATGAATCCGACACCGGCCCACTGGGCACTCGTCCTCATCGGAACCCTCGCGGCCCTGCCGCTGCTTCACCGCCTGCTGCGACGTCTCGAGCTGTCGCGCGCCAAGCATCGTTCGCTGGCCGGACACGCGCGCTGGTCGCGACGGCTGGCGCTGTTGCTGCCCTTCTACGAATTCGAAGAAGCGGAATTCTTCGACTCCGTCGGCGCGCCGCGCGAGGTCGCCGCCACGCGCCGCGCCGCATTTGCGCGACTGGCTGAACTCTTCACGCAGCGCTTCGCCCGCAGTGCCCACGCCTCCGCCGAGATCGAACGCACGGTCTCGGACGTGCAGTTCACCTCGCGTTATCGCGTGCCGTTCCAGTACAGCGGCTACGTGCGCCGGCACCTGAAGGCCGGCAACTTCCTGCAGGCCTCGAGCGGCGCCACGGTCACGGACCTCGATGGCAATCGGCTGTATGACCTCACCGGCTCGTACGGCGTCAATGTCTTCGGCTACGACTTCTACAAAGGCTGCATCGAGCGCGGCGCGAAACTCGTGGCCGACCTCGGCCCCGTGCTGGGCAGCTACCATCCCGCGCTGGCCTACAACGTGAGGCGTCTGAAGGAAATCTCCGGCCTCGACGAGGTGTCGTTCCACATGTCGGGTACGGAGGCCGTCATGCAGGCGGTGCGGCTGGCGCGGTATCACACGCGGCGCACCCACCTGGTCCGGTTCTGCGGCGCCTATCACGGCTGGTCGGGCGACGTGCAGCCAGGCGTGGGCAATCCGCTGATCGCGCGCGAAACCTACACGCTGGCGGACATGAGCGAAGCTTCCCTGCGCGTGCTGCGCAAGCGCCGCGACATCGCCTGCGTGCTGGTCAACCCGCTGCAGGCCATGCATCCGAACAGCAACGCGCCCGCGGACTCCATGCTCATCGACAGCTCGCGCCGCGCGCACTACGACCGCGACGCCTATCGCGACTGGCTGCGGAAGTTGCGCGCGGTGTGCACCGAGCGCGGCATCGTGCTGATTTTCGACGAGGTGTTCATGGGCTTCCGCCTGGCGCCCGGCGGCGCGCAGGAATATTTCGGCATCCGTGCCGACATGGTCACGTATGGCAAGACGTTGGGCGGTGGTTTGCCGGTCGGTGTGTTGTGCGGCCGCAAGGAGCTGATGAAACGCTTTCGCGAGGAACGTCCGGCCGACGTGTGCTTCGCCCGCGGCACGTTCAATTCGCATCCCTACGTGATGGGCGCGATGCACGAGTTCCTGCGCGCGCTGGAAAGCGAGGAGGTGCGCGCCAAGTATGCAGGGCTCGAGATTTTGTGGACGCGCCGCGCCGCCGACCTGAACTCCCGCCTGCGCGCGGCGGGGCTGCCGCTCGAAGTGGCGAACATGTCCAGCGTCTGGTCGCTGATCTACACGCGGCCGTCGCGTTACAACTGGATGCTGCAGTTCTATCTCCGCGCCGAGGGACTGGCGTTGAGCTGGGTGGGCACGGGGCGACTCATCTTCCCCATCGACCTGGCCGACGGGGACTTCGAGGAGATCGCCTCCCGCATCACCACTGCGGCCGCCGCGATGGAACGCGACGGCTGGTGGTGGAGCACGCCCGGGCTGACCAATCAGGCCATCAGGCGTCGCGTGCGACGAGAGACTCTCCTTCGTCTTCGTCGTGGCGCCTTCCGTGATTCGGGTCGATCACCTCGCCCCGCATCAGGTGAAGCGGTGCCTTCCAGTAGAGCTTGATGTCATGGAACGGGTCGGTGACGATCTTCGTGATCCACACCAGGCCGGTCTGCACGTCCTTGATGAAGAACAGGTGCACGGTGCGGAACGCCAGTCCTCCCAGGCCTATCCACAGCCACATCTCGCCCACCTGGTTGATCAACTCGTCGCCTGAGGTGGCGGGTTCGAACAGCCCGAACGCGGTGGGATCGATCCAGAGGATCGCGGGGGAGAGCGCCCAGATCGCCAGCAGCACGACCTTGCGCCGCAGGTTGTAACCCACCTTGATCTCTTCCTTGTGCTCGTGGGTCGCCTGGTTGACGGTGTCGTAACCCTTCGGCTCGAAGAAGAAGTGTCCCGACTGGCGGCTGACCATCGCCACCAGCCAGCCGACCAGCGCCGCCGCGGCGAGGTGGTTGGTGGCCAGCAGTACATAGGCGGTCAGGAAGCTGAGCGCGCTGACCAGGTGCAGGGTCTGGTTGATGCGGCTGTGGTGATAGTAGCGGTGGTCATCCCAACGCTGGGTCTGCAGGGCCTGCAGGAAGTTTTGCATGAAGTCGTCCTTTGCAAATCCGCGACATGATGCGGAAACGGTGAACGAAATATCTCATTCAGATAACGGGATGATGACAACGACCCGCGGCGGTGGTGCGCGCTTCACGCGATCGTCACGCAAACACGCGAAAGTCAGGCCATGCGTATTGTGATCGTGACCGACGCCTGGTCACCACAAACCAATGGCGTCGTCAGCACCCTGCGGCAGACGGTTTCCTGGCTCGAAGAGTTCGGGCACGAGGTTTATCTCGTCACTCCCCGGATGTTTCGTTCGGTAGCTTGCCCGACGTATCCGGAGATCCGGCTCTCGCTGTTTCCCTACCGCAGGCTGTCGAAGTGGGTGAGCGAGTTCCAGCCCCACGCGCTGCACATCGCCACCGAAGGGCCGCTCGGCATGGCGGCGCGGCGTTACTGCGTGAGCCGCGGACTGCGGTTCACCACCTCCTATCACACGCAGTTTCCGGAATACCTGCGCTCGCGCTTTCCGATACCGCTTTCGTTGTCGTATCGCGCGCTGCGCTGGTTTCACGGCGCCGCCACGCACTGCATGGTCAGCACGCCGACGGTGCGCGCGCTGCTCGGCAGCCGCGGCTTCCGGAATCTCGCGCACTGGCAACGCGGCGTCGACACCGGGCTGTTCCGGCCGGGCGACAAGAACTTCCTGCAGTTGCCGCGGCCGATCGCGGCATACGTCGGCCGGGTCGCGGTCGAAAAGAACATCGACGCCTTCCTCGGCATGCAGTGGGCCGGCACGAAGCTGATCATCGGTGACGGCCCCGAGTTGCCGCGCCTCAAGACCCAGTATCCGGACGCGGTCTACGTCGGATTCCGCTTCGGCGAAGATCTCGCCAGGCATCTCGCCGCGTCGGACGTCATGGTGTTTCCGAGCCGCACCGACACGTTCGGACTCGTGAACCTGGAAGCCATGGCCTGCGGTGTGCCCGTCGCCGCCTTCCCGGTCGCCGGCCCGATCGACGTGATCGACGACGGGGTCACCGGTGCGCTCGATACCGATCTGGCAAGCGCGGCGCTACGCGCCTTGTCCATCGATCCCCGCGCCTGCCGCGAGCGTGCGCTGCGTTCCAGCTGGGAAAGCAGCTCGCGGGAGTTCGAATCCAATCTCGTACCCGTTCACTCCCAACGCGCAACGGTTCGTGTGTTCGCCCGGGACGCCAACGGGATGACTGCGGGCGCGTAATGCCGTTCGCGCTGGTCGCCGCGCCGGAGCATGTAGAAGCACAGCACGTCGGCGACGATCAGCATCACGAAAAACGACACCACGACGTCCGAGAAGAAGTGCGCGCCGGACGCGACCCGCGAGAACGACACCATCAGGCCGGTCGCGATCGCCGCGGCGTGGAAGATCCTGCGCCGGGTCAATGCCATGGCCACCGCCACGCAGAAGAAACCACCCGCGCCTTCACCGGAAGAGAATGAACAGTTCTTGTCGCACTGATCGCTCACCACGAACGCCGGCGTGAATTGCCGGGTGCCGCCGAACTCCACGATTTCGCGCGGCCGCGCGCGGCCGAAGTGGTCCTTGAATCCCAGGTTGACGATCAGGCCGGCACCGACGGTGAGTACCAGCACCAGGTAGGCAACCTTTCTGCCGTCGATGCCCCACAGGTCGCGCTTGAAGAGGCGATTGCAGATGTAGATCACGATCACCGTGCTCACGATCAACGTCAGGAAATACACCATGCCCTCGTGGAGCAGCCGCGGCCACCAGTGCTCGCGCAGGGGAAACCTGCCATCGAAGAACAGCCGGGAAATGGCGATGTCGATACCGGGAAGCGACATCAAAGCCATCGATGACGTCACGAAGCCGGCGATGATCAACTGTCCGCGCGCGGATCTCAGGTAACGCAACAACGATGCGCGCGTCCCGGCGCGACTCCATGCGATTCGAATAATTGCGGCAACACGGTCTCCAGCTCCCCGCTGATAAACGTGAAATCCGCAGTTAGACGTCGGCCGGTCGCCAACTCCGGCGCGTCATTTCAGGATTTGTGACTGGAATCGTTCTGGAGCGGGACTCACAGCAACTGCTTGAAAGATCAGGCTATAGTTTTCGCCCATGTTCCGCGTCAGCCACACTTCGTTTTCGCTGGGCTTCACGGCCGCGCTGTATGTCGCCTGCAATTCGCTGCACGTCGGCCGGCTGGCGTCCTGGTTTCGCACGCCCGACGGAACGGACTACGTCGCGCTCGGCGCGTACCTGCTGGCCGGGCTGTGCCTGTTCATCGCGTTCTTCCTGCTGCTGGCACATCGCCGGACCATCAAACCACTCGCGATCCTGCTCACCGTCTGCAGCGCCGCGGTGACGTACTTCATCGTGAAGTACAACGTGGCCATCGACAGCTCGATGATCCGCAACACCCTGCACACCGACCGCACGGAAGTCTGGCAGCTGCTGTCCTGGCAGATGATTCCGTACGTGCTGTTGCTCATGGTCGCGCCGGTGGTGGTGATTTTCGCGGTCGACATCACCTTCGCTCCCGCGGGCAGGTACCTGCTCGGCTCGTTGAAGATTTTCCTGCCCGCGGTGCTCGTGGCCCTGGCGTGCCTGTACCTGAATTTCAACGCGATCCATCGCGCGGGCAACATCTCCAACAAGTACATCGTGTACTCGCTGGTGCCGATCAATTTCATCTCGGGCACCTTCAACGTCGCATCGAAATCCCTCAGGCCGTACCTGCGCCGGCGCGAGAAGGAAGTGGAGATCACCGGGCGTGTCACCTCGCAGGGCAACCTGGTGGTCGTGCTCGCGGTCGGGGAATCGTCACGGCAGAAGAACTTCAGTCTGTACGGCTACCCGCGGCGCGACACCAACCCGGTGTTGCGGCAGGTCGAGGGCCTGCACCTGCTGAATGGCATCGCTACCCGCGCCTCGACGCTGTACGCGCTGCCGCAGATTTTCGCCAAGCAGGGCATCACGCTGCCGGCCATCGTCTCGCGGATGGGCATCCCCACCGCCTGCTACGTGAACTACACGCTGTACGAAAACTGCGCGTCGGTGGGCGAGATCAAGGTGAGCGACTGCCGCCACGGCGGCAAGTGTTACGACGAGGACGTGCTGCCGCTGCTGGATAAGAATCTCGCGACCTACGACTCGGGCTACCGCTTCGTGGTCCTGCACCTCGGCGGTGGCAGCCACGGACCCGCGTACAGCGACCGCCACCCGCCCGAGTTCCAGCGGTTCAAGCCGCTGTGCACCGACGCCGACGTGGCCAACAAGTGCACGCTGGAGCAGATCTACAACTCCTACGACAACACCATTCTCTATGTCGACCATGTCGTCGGCGAGGCGATCGCGGCGCTCGACCGGTCCGGCGTGCCCTACGTGTTCATCTATCTATCCGATCACGGCGAGTCGCTGATGGAGAACGGCGTGTTGTTCCATGGCATGCCGCCCGGCATGACGCTGCCCGCCGAGCAGGCGCAGGTGCCGCTGATCGTGAAAGCCTCCGTCCCGGTGTCGATCGTCGAACGCGCCGAATACCGGCAGCCGGACGTCTACGACACCGTGCTGGACCTGTTTTCGATCCAGTCGCCGGCCTTCGACAAGGCGGGGAGTTTCGTCAAGAAGGCCGGAGATTCAGACGCGGGTGTCGGCGTCGATCCGCGCGTGCACGTCCATGCAGGCGCCGACCCACTCACGCAGTGAACCGTCTTCGTTGAGGATGGGTGTGGCGCGGAACAGGCAGTGACGGAATTGTTTGCTGGGCGCGTGCCACAGCCGCGCGCTGTATTCGTAGCGCCGCGCCTCGAAACAGGCCGACGCCCAGGAATCCCGCATGCCGTCGCGGTCCTGCGGATGTATCGCCTCCAGCCAGCCGTGCCCGCCGTGCGCCTCCCAGGTCTGGCCGGTGTAATTCTCCCAGGCGGGCTGCAGAGATTCGAAGGCGCCGTCGCCGCGTGCCTCCCAGGGAACGTCGGTCAACAGCTGGGTCAGGGCGCGCGAGCGCTCATCGCGGCGTCGCAGGTCTTCCTCGTAGAACTTGCGCTCGATCAGGTCGGCGCACAGCCGCGCGAGGATGTCGAACAGCCGGAAGTCCCGCTCCGAAGGCTGGTGCGGCCTGTTCCAGTGAGTGGAGATCATGCCGACCAATTGGCCACTGCGTGACAGCAGCGGCGTGGATTGCACGGCGCGGATACCCGTTTCGCGATAACTCTCGAGATCGCGCGTGCCGCGCAGGTATTCGATCTGCTCGACGTCCTGCGCGAGGACACGCCGCAGCGTGCGATAGGCACGCCCGCAGGTGCACTGCGAGTCGGCGCGCACCCAGGTCCAGTGTTCCGACGCCGCGGGGCTGAATCCGCGGAAGCCCAGCAATCGCAGTTCGCCGCGAGGCCCGCGATTGGCGTGATACTCCTGCATGCTGGCGAAGTCCGCGCGCATGATGGTGACCGCCGCATCGATGAGCTTTTCGTACACGCCGGCCAGATCGACTTCGTGCGCGATCTCGACGCTCAGCGCCTGCAGCACCCGCGTGGCCGCCAATTCTTCGGCCAGCGCGGCTTCGTCGCGTTGCCGGTGGATGGCGAATCCGAGCTGTCTCGCGATGGCCAGCGCGACGCCAAGCGCCTCATCTGTGAAGGCGCGCGGCTCGCGGAAGTACGCCATGAACTTGCCGATGAGTGTTCCCTGCACGACGAGCGGAATGAACGTCGCGGCGCGGATATCCTCGCCGAGTATCGTGGCCTTGAGCGCGGCGTCCATTTCAGCCGTGGCGACGTCCGGTACCGCGATCGGCTTCGCGTCGATGTCGTATCGTGTCCACGGCGTGTGGCCGGTCACGGCGGCGCGATAACCGTCCGTGAGCCCGTGCCAGGCGACGAATTGCATGACCTCGTTGTCGTCGAACAAGAGGATCGAGGAGCGATCGCAGTCCAGCGCCGTTTCGATGGCGTCGAGCGCTGCTGAGTAGATAGCCTCGGCGGAAGCGGCACGGTGCAGCTGCTCGCTGAACTTGTACAGCGCATCGCGCTGGCGATTGGCGGTTGCGACTTCGCTGAGTGGCGCGCCGATGTCGGGCAGGTCGAGTCCCACACGGGGGCCGGCATTCTGACCAACGAGAGAGAGATTGGCGCTCAAATCGACTCCCGGCACCCGGCTGAAATTGCCGTAGGCAGGATGGCATCTGGTGAGTTGCGCGTCTGTCGGACAAATCGACAGATTTGTAAGTAGATTCCTACGGAGGTGGTACATCAGGCATGCTGAGCCGATGAAGTCCGTTGCACTTTATTCCCCGGAACCTCACCGTGGCTGGCTGCCCTGGGGCGCGCTCTCGCCGCTGCTCGCGCTGCTGTTCGTGCTGCTGCCGACGATACCCATCGTCATCCTGCTGGCACGCCAGGGACTGGTCGACCCGTCGGGTCCGGCCAGCTTCGAGGGCATCGCGGCCTATGCCCTGTTCGCGTTCTCGGCGGTGGGCTTGCTGGTGCTGGGCTGGGTGCGTTTCGTCGAGCGGCGTCCGTTGGCGACCATCGGCTTCACTTCCCCGGGTGCGCCGCGAAAGTTTTCCCTTGGCCACCTGATCGGATGCGGCAGCATCGTCGCGGTCATCGTCGTCACCTGGGTGGCCGGCGGCTACTCCGCATCGGGTTACCTGCAAGCCTGGAGCCAACCTATCGCGCTGCTGAAAATCGCGGCGTTGCTGGGCTGCTTCGCGATCCAGGGGAGCGTGGAAGAGATCGTGTTCCGCGGCTGGATGCTGTCCGCGGTGGCACGCAAGTTCAATCTTCCCTGGGCGATCGGTCTGTCGTCGTTGATCTTCTGCCTGCTGCACTACAACCCCGGCCTGAACTGGCTGGTCATGCTGAATCTCGTCCTGTTCTCGCTGTTCGCCTGCACCTGGGCGATCAGGAAGAACAACATCTGGGGAGTCATGGGTTGGCACGCGGGCTGGAACTGGCTGCTGGCCACGGGTTTCCAGCTGCCGGTCACCGGCATCGACGTGAAACTGCCCGCGCTGCTGGTCGCGATGAGCCCTCGAGGCTCTGACTACCTGACGGGTGGCGCGCAGGGGCCGGAAGGCAGCGTGGCCTGCACGGTTTTGTTCCTCGGCGGCATCGCCTGGCTGCTCCGGTCGAGGTGAGACCAGGCCCAAGTCAGGTCGGCCGCTGACAGAAAATCGCTTCGATTCGTCCAGTATCCCGGAAGCAAGGACGCAACGATGTCCAGGGAGGACGAATGCGAGCGACTCGATCCTTTTGTGTGGCAGCGTTATTCGCCTGCGCCCTACTGACCGCGCGCGCCGCAACATTGCCTTCCGGCTTCGTCGAAACGCGTATTGCGACGGGTGTGTCCAGTCCGACGGCCATGGCGTTCGCGCCCGACGGGCGACTGTTCGTGGCGCAGCAGGGCGGTGCGCTGCGAGTGATCAGGAACGGTGCGCTGCTGTCGCAACCCTTCCTGACACTCAGCGTGAATTCCTCCGGCGAACGCGGCCTGCTCGGTGTCGCGTTCGATCCCGACTTCGCATCGAATGGCTTCGTGTACGTCTACTACACGACGTCGACATCCCCCATCCACAATCGCCTCAGCCGTTTCACCGCCAGCGCGGCCAATCCCGACGTGGTCGCCTCCGGAAGCGAAGTGCAGTTGCTGAACCTGCCGGGCCTCAGTTCAGCGACCAACCACAACGGCGGCGCGATCCACTTCGGCACCGACGGCAAGCTCTACATCGCGGTCGGTGAAAATGCCAACAGCGCCAATTCGCAATCCCTGTCGACCACGCTGGGCAAGATCCTGCGCGTCAACCCGGATGGCTCGATTCCCTCCGACAATCCTTTCCTGGGCCAGACCATCGGCATCAATCAGTCGATCTGGGCCATGGGTCTGCGTAATCCGTTCACCTTCGGCATCGATCCGACCAACGGGCGCATTCACCTGAATGACGTGGGAGAGGGGACCTGGGAGGAAGTGAACCTCGGTGTCGCCGGATCCAACTACGGCTGGCCGCAGACCGAAGGCCCCAACCCGGCCGGCGTCGCCGGCGTGCGTTATCCCATCCACAGTTACCAGCACAGCTCGGGATGCGCGATTTCAGGCGGAGGGTTCTATCGGCCGCAAAGCCAGACTTTTCCCGCCGAATACGCGGGACGCTATTTCTTCGGTGACTACTGCGGCGGGTTCATCCGCATGCTCAGCTCGCCAAACTACTCGGCCTCGGCCGGTTTCGCGACCGGCATCAGCTCGCTGGTCGACATCCAGGTCGCGGAGGATGGTTCACTCTGGTACGCGGCGCGCGGTGGCAGCGGCGAAGTGTTCCGCATCCAGTACACCGGCGCCATCGCGCCGAGCATCTCCTCGCAGCCGGCAAACGTGACGGTTGCCGCCGGCCAGGCCGCGAGTTTCACGGTCACGGCCTCGGGCAGCGCGCCGCTGCAATACCAGTGGCAGCGCAATGGCGTGAACATCCCGGGCGCTACTTCGCAGATCTATTCCTTCACCACCAGTCCGACGGACAACGGCGCCACCTTCCGCGCCGTGGTCAGCAACTCCGTCGGCTCGGTCACCAGCAACGCGGCGACGCTGACCGTGGTCAGCAACATCGCGCCGACCGGGACCATCACCGCGCCGGTCAATGGTTCCAACTACCGCGGCGGGCAGGTCATCAGCTTCAATGGCACGGGGTCGGATCCCGAGGACGGCACCTTACCGGCCAGCGCATTCACCTGGCGCGTGGATTTCCACCACGACGATCACGTGCATCCGTTCCTGGCCGACACCACGGGCAGCCGTTCGGGTACGTTCACGATCGCGAATCGCGGCGAAACTTCCGCGAACGTTTTCTATCGTGTGTATCTCACCGTGCGGGATTCCGCCGGCCTGACCCAGACCTCGTTCGTGGACGTGCGGCCGCTGACCAGTGTGATACGCATCGAGAGCAACATCGCGGGTGCACAGCTGACCCTCGATGGCACGCCGATCACGGCGCCCTTCACGTTCACCGGCGTCGAAGGCGTCATTCGTACGCTCGGAGTCGTCACGCCCCAGTCGTCGGGTGGCAACAGCTACGAGTTCGCGAACTGGTCGGACGGAGGCCAGGCGACGCATGAAATCGTCACGCCCAACGACGACACGATCTTCACGGCGTTGTTCCAGCCCGTGGCCAGCAACACGGTGTTCAGCGACGACTTCGAAACCGACCGCGGCTGGACGCTGACTCCGGGCGCCAACACGGCGAGCACGGGGAGCTGGCAGCGCGGCGATCCGCAGCCGACCCGATCGGGCACCGTTCCCATGCAGCTGGGGACCTGCCAGGGGCCGTCGGTCAACTGCCTGATCACCGGGCTCTCCGCGGGCGCCGGCGTCGGCGCAAACGACGTGGATGGCGGTCTGACATCGATCCAGTCGCCACCCATCACATTGCCGGCGAGCGGCCCGATCACGCTGACTTTCCAGTCGTATCTCGGCCACTCCAACACGGCAACCAGTGCGGATTTCCTGCGCGTGCGCGTGGTCGGCGCCAACGGCGTGGCGCAGACGGTCTTCACGCGCAACGGCAAGCCGAGCCACGTCGGCGCGGTGTGGACAGCCCGCTCCATCAACCTCGCCGGCTGGGCCGGGCAAACCATCCAATTGCGGGTCGAGGCCGCCGACAACGAACCGGGCAGCACCATCGAGGCGGGTTTCGACAACGTGACGATCACGCGGCAGTAATCACGCGAGTTGGCGAGAGCCAACTTTTGCAGGGCGAAATGGTCAAAATCCGTTTCGCCCCCTTTTTTGCCGCGGAGGTTTCCGTGTCACGTTTATCGACGGCATTGCTGGCCTGCCTGCTGCTGCCGCTGGCCGCAGCCGCGGCCGACGATGGCCGGGTCTCGTTTCTCGAACAGGAAGTGCGCAACCTGCAGCGGCAGGTGCTGGCGCTGTCGCGGCAGATGGATGAAATCCGCTCGCGTCCCGATCGGCCGGCGGGCCCGTTGGCATCCGTGCCGCGCACCGGCGAAGCCGATGGCTTGCCTTCCTGGGTCGACGCCGCGAAATGGAAGCGCCTGCGACCCGGCATGGATGAGCTCGAAGTCATCGCGACACTCGGGCCGCCGAGTTCCATGCGCGAGGAGGGCGGGGCGCGAGTGCTGTTGTATGCCATGGAACTGGGCGCTTCGGGTTTTCTCGGCGGCAGCGTGACGCTGCGGGACCGCCGGGTAGTCGAGGTCTTGCAGCCGACGCTGCGTTGAACGCGTAATCCGAAGGAGGTAGACCGCTTTCTCTCCACACGGCGACGTCCATCGACGTCGTCCGGGCCATGCGCGTGCACCGCACGCGGCGCGACCATGCACCCATGTGGTCTCGCCTAATCGCACTCTCGATTCTCCTCCTCGCCGGTCCGGCGGCCGTGGCGGCCGACGGCCAGTTCTACGGCCTGATGCGCGAACGCGATCTGACGCCGTTCGGCTTCATGCGCCTCGACATGCGTCCCGCCCACGCGGTCTCCACCGAGCCGGGTAGTTGGGCCGTCGAAACCGACGTGGCGTTCCAGAACACCTGGGCGCTGAGTCCCGAGGTGGAGAAGTACCTGACCGGGCTCGAGTCCACCGGCCGGCGCCAACTCGGGCCGGAGGAAGTCCAGGCCATCCGCGACCTGCCCGGTGAGAATTACCTGGTGGATCTGGAGGCCGCGGTCTACGACGTGACCGTGCATTACAAGCTCGCGCAGAACTGGAGCAGATACCTGGCGCTGAGCTACGTGACCTTTCGCGGCGGTTTCATGGACGACACCGTCGAGAAATTCCACGACGCATTCGGCTTCAGCACCTTCGGGCGTCCGGCGCTGGCGCGCAACCGAGTCAACGCGGTGTTCGACCTGAAGGGCACCAAATACGTGAACATCAATGCGCCGGACACGGGCGGCGTGCTCGATCCGGTGTTCGGATTGCGATATTCCTCGCCGCAGCGCATGCGCGGCTGGAATTTCTCGGTCGAAGGTGCGGCGAAGATCCCGGTGGCGGGCCAGCGGGATTTCCTGTCGACCGGTCGTCTCGATGTCGGCGTGCAGGCGTCCGCGCAGCACCGCGGCTACAAGAACGCGTACTACGTCGACGTCGCGGCTGTCTGGTATGGCGGTGGGCAGGCGCCGTCACCGCAGGACAGCCAGCTCGTGCCCACCCTCGTGGTCGGCTACGAACGCCGCCTGACGGCGCGCACCAACGTCAACCTGCAGGCGTATGTCAGCCCCACGATGTACAAGAGTTGGGAAACGGACCTTCCCGAACTGCGCTCGACCAAGTACCAGATGACACTGGGGCTGCGGCACCGGGTCGACAATCACGTATGGACCGTCGGCATCACCGAGAACCTGCAGAACATCAACAACACGCCGGATATCGGCTTCCAGGTGGGTTATGCCTGGGTGCCGCGGTTCTCGCGCGTCACGCTCACAGGTGAGTGAGGAACCACTGGCGGATTTCCTCGCGCATGCCCGGGGTTTCGAGGTGCGCGACGTCGTAGCGCGACAACTTCCACAGTTCCGGCTTGCCGGCTGTCGCGTAAGCCGCACGCAGTTCGCGGTCTATCTTCTCCAGGCCCGCGACCGGCGTGAGCGCGTCCAGGTTTCCGGCCAGCGACAGGTGGGCACGCGGCGCGATCAGCGCATTCATCTGCGCGGTGGTGAAATGGTTCAGCAGGTCGGGCACGTAGTAGTAGATGCCGTGACCCTTGAGGCCGCCGACTTCCACCAGCGTGTGCCAGTCGGTGAGGCAGCAGATGTCGATCACGACTTTCAGGCGCGGATCGAGTGCGCCGGCCCATTGCGCGGTGGAGCTGCCCATGGACATGCCGACCGTGCCCAGCCGCTGCGTGTCGACGTCGGGGCGGGTGTACAGGTAGTCCACGGCCTTGAGCGCGTCGTACACCATCATTCCCCACGGTACGCGACCATGCCACAACATGTCCTTGCACCAGTCGAGTTCGTTGCGCCCGGCGCGTTCGCCGAAGATCCACGCGTCGAAGCACAGCGCGTTGTAACCCAGCGAGGTGAGGAATTCCGCGTAGGGCGGCTTGCCCATGTACTCGCGCCCGTCGATGAACTCGGCCTTGCCGATCTGGTAGCCACCTCCGTGTGAATGATTGAACAGCACCGTGGGCAGCCGGCCCTTGGCGCCCTTCGGCTTGGCGAAGTACGCGGGCGCGGCTTCTTCGCCGTTGAGGTCCAGCACCAGCTTTTCGAGGGTGTACTTCTCGCGCTCTTCGACTGCAACGACCTGCGCGCTGACCTTGCGGTCGCGCGGGGGGAGGCGCCCGAGCAATCCGTACAGCTCATCGCGGCGTGACTTCGCGTCCTGCATTCCGGCCGCGACGGCCGCGCCGTTCATCGCCTGGCCCGCGAGCAACGCGGCGCCTGCGCCGGCCTGCAGCAATGTTCGTCTCTTCATGAACGCGAATCTACCCGCGTAGCGTGCAACGCGCTTCAAATACATCCTGCGGCGCGCAAACTCTCCTCGTCCAGGTCTTCGATCGCATACACCGGCGCGAAGCCGCCACCGGCGGTGCGGAAGTTGGTCGTCTGCCCCTGGTAAAGGCGCGCGGCCATGAGTTGCACCGTGCCTGCGTAGGCGTAACAGCGCACGTCGACCTTGAACGTACGGATTCCTTCCGCGCCGACGAGCGTTCGCTCCCCCGGCGGCGCCAGCTTCTGCGCCACGTACTCGCCCGCGATGATTTCTCCGAACACGCGCCGCGTGAGTTTGTCGCCCCGGTAGGTTCCGCGGCTGCCGAATCCCCGCCAGGGTTTGAAGAACCATTCTTTTCGATCGTTCCACCAGTGTTCGGCGGCGCCTGCCACGGCGCGGGTGGTGGGGACCGAGCGGGCCAGCAGGTCGCGTGTCGGCGCATCGACACCGATGTCCTGCAGCGCACGCGT
>Ga0315912_10001678_pt1 | contig 26091 bp, 21 predicted proteins | sample VfabasoilMG_FD_204469 | JGI IMG/M metagenome (GOLD analysis project Ga0315912, IMG submission 204469) | Garden soil microbial communities collected in Santa Monica, California, United States - V. faba soil | ecosystem: Environmental > Terrestrial > Soil > Garden | place: USA: California... | reverse complement strand
CTAGTGCCTCAAGTCGGAAGTTCGTTCCGTGCCATGCACGGTTCTGCAGCCCGATGGCGTTGTTACTCGGCGCTCGCCCCCACTGTAGTTGGGGCCCGATACAGCTTCGGCCTCGCGCCTCGCCCTCGAGCCGCAGCCCCGCGCCTATCACGGAACGAACTTCCGGCACCGAGTACTAGCCACTGCTCATGACCGACGAGAACCCCCAACTGCCGCCCCGCCCTGGCATCCATTGTGGACCGCTTGCGGACCGGGACCGTTGACCTCGGTCGCTGCGCGGTCAGGCCCGAACGATGACCCCATTGAAGCCGTGGGCGTCCACGACGGCGTCGATGTGGACCACTCTTCCGACTGTCGGGTGAGCCAGTTGGTGCACTTGGAGGTTACACACTGACTCGCCACGGGAACCTCGTCGTCCGCTCTCGCGTTCGTCGCTCCAATCACGGCCGAGTGACGTGAACGGGCCTGCATTGCCCGCGTTCGATGCAATACTGAAAGACGACGCGCGATATGCCGGAGCCTATCCAAGTCTTCCTCGACCAACTCGCAGACGCTTACGCAGAACATCACCGGCAGCGAGAGGATCTCGTTTGGCGCACCAGCATGGGACTCACGCAGGACTTCGCGGCGCTCCAACGGGCGGAGCAAGCATTGCGCGGGTTCATTTCGGATGCCGAGACCCTCGAACGACTGCAAGCTTACGGTGCGGAGACACCCTCACTGGCGCAGCGAGAGGTGCTGGGGGGATGGGTCGAGTTGTTTCGTCGCAATGTCGTGGCCGATCCCTCGGCTCGAACGCTCGTGAACGAGATCATCATGATGGAGAGCGACGTCGAGCAACAGCGAACGAGCTATCGTCTGAGCTATGTCGATCCCGAATCGGGTATGTCCCAGCCGACGACCATACCAGCGTTGGCGAGTCGTATGCGAGGGGACCCGGATTCGCGTGTTCGTGAGGCGGCGTGGCTGGGTCTGCGTGGGCTCGAGACATTTCTCGTGGAGCGCGGGTTCGTCGAGATCGTCGTTGCGCGCAACCGCTTGGCGCGCAAGCTTGGCTACTGCGACTTCTATGACTACAAGGTCCAGCAATCCGAGGGGTTCGACAAACGTCGTCTGTTCGAGCTTTTGGACGAGCTCACCCTCAAGACCGACGACGCGATGCGAGCCAGCGTATCGGCGCTCACCCGTGACCACCGTGGCATGGTCCGTCCGTGGGACTGGGAGCACTTTTCGACGGGTTCGATGTTGCAAGACCTCGAGCCCTATTTCCCCTTCGATGAGGCGCTCGGGCGATGGGGGCGGACGTTTTACGGGATGGGGGTCCGCTATCGCGGCGCTCGCATTCAGTTCGACCTCGTCGAGCGAGCCGGAAAGTACAGCAATGCGTTCATGCTGACGACCGCACCTCCGTTCGTCCGTCAGGGACGCTGGTGCCCCGCGGAGATCAACGTCACCTCCAATGCGCTTCCCGATCTAGGCGGAGCTGGATATGATGCCCTTCGGTGCTTGTTCCATGAAGCGGGGCACGCCGCCCACTTTGCCAACATCGTCGCCGTCGCACCTTGCTTCAGCCAAGAATACGCCCCCTCGTCGATGGCGTTCTCCGAGACGCAAGCCGTGTTCTTCGAGAGCCTCGTTCGCGATCCCGAGTGGCTGGCGCGATATGCCACCCATCGCGACACGGAACGGCCGGTCCCGTTCGAGCTCGTTCGCGCGGGGATCGAACGCGAACAACCTGCGGCGGCATATCACCTTCGTCGCGTTTTGGCGGTTTGTTACTTCGAACGGGCGCTTTATGAGTTGAACGATTCCGAGGTGACCGCAGAGCGGATCCTCGAGGTGGCTCGGGATTGTGAGAATCGGCTCCTCTTCGTGGAGGGTGGGGCCTCGTTCCCGACGCTCGCGATCCCGCACTTGTTGCGATCGGATGCCGCCTGCAGCTGTCACGCGTACGCGTTGGCCGAGCTGGCGGCAGCTCAGATGCGTCGCTATTTTCTCGGCAAGTACGGTCGCATCGTGGACGAGCCCGGGGTTGGTGCGGAACTTCGAGACGTGTGGAAGCCTGGCAACCAGGTCGGTTTTGCCGAGGCGATCCGACGGCTGACGGGGACTCCCGTCGACGCGGACGCACTCGTCGATCGGATCACGGCGCAGCCCGAACGGCTGGTCGAAGAGGCGGCGCAGGCGTTGGCCGGCACGGCCCATGTTCGTCGCGGCGATGATGTCGTCGACCTCGAGGCCGAGCTGAGCATTGCGCACGGACAAGAGTCGATTGCGGGCCCGTCGGTGTCGTTTGCCGAGGTGACCCACGCGTTTCGTCATTGGATCCGTCGGACGTGGCCGATCCAAGGAACCACCCAGGCGCTCATAGGCTGACGTCGCCGCACGCACGCAGGAACGATGTTTTCCGCGCCACCTCGACGCAACGGGGGTGCGCGCAATGAGAGGTGGAGAACGGGGGGCGCGAAAATGCGAATCTAGATGCGTGTTACGGTATTGTCACGATCAGGTGCTCGACCTACTCAGGCGGGTGTGAATCGTGATCCATTTTCGTAGGAAGATCGCCAACAGTGTCACGGTCGCCAGCGGTGAGCGGCCACGCGACATCGTGAGGCGAGCGCGGAGCTACGCAGCCTTCCGGGACGCGCGTAGTGTTAGGCTCGCGACCTGACCGTGTCCCTCGATCGACTCAGCGACGGCGATTCTCGTTCCGTGGCGCAACCGCTCCCTGTCCACCGATTCGGTGAGTACGAGGTGCTCGGCCGGCTTGCGCGGGGCGGGATGGCGGAGTTGTTCCTGGCTCGGCGCGTCGGCATCGAAGGGTTCAACAAGGTCGTCGTCCTCAAGCGGATCTTGCCTCACCTTGCGGAGGACCCGGAGTTCCTCCAGATGTTCTTGGCGGAAGCGCGCATCGTCGCGACGCTCGAGCATCCCAATATCGTCCACGTGTCGGACATTGGAAAGTGCGGAGAAGACTACTTCTTCACGATGGCCTATGTGCATGGCAAGGACGTGCTCCGCATTTTGCGAGAGCAGGTGAAGCATGGATACATCTTGCCGATCGAACATGCGCTCACGATCGTGGCTGGGGTCTGTGCGGGCTTGCATTACGCTCATGAGCACGTCGACTTCGAGGGGAGACCCTGTGGGATCGTGCATCGCGACGTGTCGCCTTCGAACATCCTCGTCACGTGGGATGGTCACGTCAAACTCGTCGACTTCGGAATTGCCAAAGCCGTCTCACAGACGGTAGTGACACGAGCGGGCGTGCGCAAAGGCAAGATTGCGTATATGGCCCCGGAACAGTGTCGCGCCGAAGATGTCGATCGACGTGCCGACATCTGGGCCATCGGCGTCATCCTCTACGAGCTGACGACGCTTCGGCGACTGTTCAAAGCCGATCACGAGCTCGGGGTGATGCATCGTATCGTCATGGGGGATATCGATCTCCCTTCGAATGTCGTGTCCGACTATCCGCCCGAGCTGGAGGCGATCGTGATGCGGTGTCTACGATCGGATCCCAACGAGCGCTGGCTCACGGCGATGGATATTCGTCGGGCGATCGAGGGATTCGCCCGATCCCATGGGCTCGAATTGTCGGAAGCGACGCTCGGGCAATACCTACGGGGGCTATTCGAACCCGAGGAACAACGACATCCGTGGTCCACGCTCGGCCAAGGTCAGCAACCTTACGAGGTGACCGACGAAGGAACCCAAGTCGCGAGCGTTCCGCGCTCGCTGCAACTCTCGGCGCAGTCCGGCCCGTACCCCGGCTGGTCATCGCGGAGTGACGTTGCCCCCCCGAGCTCCCGTTCGTGGGATTCGACGAGATCACCGACGAACGCCTCGCAAGTCCGGGTTCCGCCGTCGCCGCGTCGTGGTTGGTGGATTGCGGGTGCGGGTGTGCTCTTGCTCGGGAGCCTCGCCGGGCTGTGGTCGCAAAGTGGTCAGGTCATCAGCCTCGCTCGCCGGGCCGCGTCGGAGCAGATCTCGGCAATGGGTTTCTCGCCGGCGTTGGAACCAGTGTCGCCGCCTCCCAAGACGGGACCCACCCGCGAGCAAATGTTGGTGCTCGTCAACCAGCCGATGCCACACCTTGCACTCGATTACGAACGTCGGCATCGTCTGCTCGACGAACTGAAGCTCGATTCGGACGCATGGTGGCGTGTCGACCAAGGGCTGCAAGCCCACTTGGATCTCATTCAGGCGGGTCAAGGTCCCGATCCGTGTGCGGTGTTCGAGGCGGGCGTCGGGCGGCTGCTCGACGGTGACCTCGGCTTGCGTCCAGACCTCATTCAGCTCGTGAATGGCCCGCCGAACCCCACCTGTCAGGCTGCCCTCGACCGGTTGCGGGCGCGAGTCTCCGCACTCTGAATCCAAAAAGGCGGTTCTGGGAGTGCGCGCTCGGGGCTTCGCGTCGAAATCCTCGACGCGATCAATCCTCGACGCGATCAATCCTCGACGCGATCAATCCTCGAATGGTTTGAGTCCGTCGTCGAGCTTGTCGGCGATCGGGCGTTCCTTGGGTTCGGTCGGGGATGGAGTCGGTTGGGCAGCGACCGTCGTGGGGGCGTTGGACGCCTCTTCGATCTTCGCAAAGCCTTGGCTACGCTCCGCACGTTCCGCTGGGGAAGGGCGCGAGGGCTGCTTGCGCGCGGTCTTCGGGTCACCACGGGGAGGACCGGGGCGACGGGTCCCGTCCTCGGTGGTTGCGACGGCGAGCTCTGGGTCCGTGTCGCTCGGTCCATCTTCGGGCGAAGGGGTGGCGGTTGCGGTGTAGGGGGTTGCGGTGTCGCCTTCACCGCCCAAGGGCGATCCGTGGGCGAGGTCCGTGGCTTCCGCCTCCGCGAGCGGCGTAGCCAAAGGGGGTACGGCTTCGACTTCGCGAGGTTCGTCCGGTGGTTCGCGGACGAGGCTCGTCGCGAGTGCAAAGCGGGCGGCTTCCAAACCGTCGCAGGGCTCGTCGTGGGTCGATGCGTAGCCGGGCGTCGGTACGGTCGCTCGGTTCACGGCGTCGGCGTAGTACGGGTCTTTCGAGGCCGCGATGCGATCGAGTGCCTCGCGAAACACCGCGCAAGGGCGAGGTGCCTGATCGGCTTGCAGAAGATCGAATGCGAGGTTCAGTCTTCGATCCACGCGTCCCGCATCCATCGACACCGCAAGTCGTTCCATCAACGCGTGGCGCAATGAATAGGGTTGCGCACGGGAGAACTCCGGGTCGTTGACCATGGCCAACGCTTGGAGGTCGTCGGGAGCGACCGCTGCGGCTTCGACGAGCGACGCTTGCTTGGGTTCGGCGACCGCACCATCGCCACACCCGAGCCATAACCAAGGCACGAACGCGACGACAAAGCGATCGAAACGCAAGAGCGTGTTGACGAGCCTTGGCATGGGACTAGTTCGGCTGCGTTTGTGACAGCTCTTCGAAATCGTAACCCCTCGGTCCGCCTTCGGACGCGATGACATGCCAGAGCGAAATCGGGGCCGACGTCTCCTCCGTGCTCGGATCGTAGTCGAGCGGACCGGAGGCACCTTGGACGTTGATGCCGCGACCATTCCGAAAGGCATCGACGGCCGTGGTCCATCCTGGTGGTTCGATCTCGACCGGGGTTCCGTTGCTCATCATGCGCAACCCTCGAGCGATGCCCGTGCCGGTCACACCACCTTCGTTGAAGGTCGACCAGGCGGTTCCATAGATGACGAGCCAAGCCGCGTCGTAGCTGTGGGGCGTATATGCCGAAGAGGTTGCGTCCTGCTGAAAGGTCGCCGAATAGGCCGCGGCGAAGGCATTGAAGAGCGGCCCCTCGGCGGGGGCCGGTCGCGTCCCACGAATGTTGACGAACAACGCGGAGGATAGGGCGGCGGTGTCTTCGATGAGCTGCGGATTGTAAGCGGTGTCGCTGAGGAAAATCCCGACGCCCACTTGACCGTAAGCCGCGAGCAGATCGGCACTTCCGCCGGCCGCGTTCAGAAACGCGACATAGTCGGCGATGTCCGACGACACGAACATCACCTCCTGGTAGGTACCATCGGTCAACCCCACCGCCACGTCGGCGACGAACGTCGAGAAGTCATCGGTGAAAGGAAACTCCGCCGTCGTCCCTCCTGCCTCGCCGAAGCGCCGAACGAACAACGATTTGAGGCCATCTCCGTAGGCCCCGCTTTGGTAGATCACGGCGACGGAGGTGACGTTGCGCGAGCGCATGTCCGCCGCGATGACCTCACTTTGCAATGAATCGGGCGGAGCCGTCCGCCACAGGTGCCCCGGTTGCTCGAACGTGGGCGTCGTACCGTCGAGCGCCGTGAGGGCCGGCGAAGTGGCCGAGGGGGAGATGAGGACCGTGTCCGATTCGCGGATCGCGTTGTAGGAAGCTTCGGCGCGTGCCGACCCCCGCGGGCCGATGATGGCCGGCAGCTGGAGCTCGTCGGCCATGAACGTCGAGACGGCTTCGGTCGCGGCAATGTCATCCAAAGCGTCGCCCACCATCGGCGTGTAGTCGCAATGCAGAATCGCATAGCGCGTACCATCGAGGCCCGTTTGCGCGTTGACCTGGCGAACGGCGAGTTCGGTGGCTTGCAGGGTATCGACGTGATCGACGAAGCTGTAGAGCGAGCCGAGTAAAGTGTAGTCGGCGTACGCCACCGGGTCACGCAACAGACCTTCGGGAAAGGCCCGGTTGCACCGGGGATGGATCTCGACCTCGGTGCAATATCCGTCCTCGCACGTCGAGCCGAGGCCGAACGTCGCACGGCATCGCGACGTCTCCTCGCAAGGTTCGAAGTCCACGGTGGTGAGCGAACAAGCCACGAGCGCAGGCATCAGCAGACACGCCGGGCCGCGGGTCCAGCCCATGCGCGCTCGTGACATCCATGACACATAGCTCATGCTCGTTTCTCCCAAACCCTTTTCGGGGCGCATTGTAGATCAAAGCGTTCGTCGTTGGTGATACCTTCGGCCGGTGATCGGTCGTGTGGTTGTCGACGTGAGGGCCCGTGTTCGCGTCGTTGCACCCATCCTCGCCTTTGGCCTCGTCTTGGGGCTGACCACGGCGGTGACGTGGGTGAGCGTACCAAGTCCGGTCGCAAAGGCGGCCGTGCCTTGGTTGGGGTCGAGCGCCTGGGCACCCTCCGATACGGAGGTCGAGCAAGCCCGCAAGTCCTACGAAGCCGGACGGGCGTCGTTCGAAGAAGGTTCCTACGAGGACGCGATCGCAGCGTTCGAACGCGCGTTCGAGCTCTCCGGAGAAGCCAACCTCCTCTACAATATCGCGCTGGCCTACGACCGACTCGGCGAGCTCGAGCCCGCGCTCGAGTACCTCGAACGCTACCGAAAGGTCGCTCCGGAGGCCGAGCAAGAGTCGTTGCGGCGCCGTTCGGAGGGGTTGCAACGGCGTCTCGCCAAGCAGCGCGAATCCGAAGCCCCCGCGCCTGCGGCTCCGACGAAGCAGCAGGCCGCCGAAAACGAGCGGCCGAGTCCGAAACCGGGAGCGGCCGACTCTTCGCCGTCGCCCACCGCAAGGCACGACAAACCGCCTCGCATCTATGGTCCCGCGTCGTGGGGACTCACGGCAGTGGCAGCTGCGGGGTTTGGCGTGGGGATTGGATTCGGGGTGGCGTCGCTCGGTCGCACGACCGACGCCGAAGACGGTTGTACGGGAGGTTATTGTTCGGAGGACGTGCGCGCGGATGTAGAAGCGAGCCGTCGGAACGCTCTCGTGGCAGACATTGGGATCGTGGTCGGAAGCCTAGCCGTGGCGGGGATCATCGCGATCGTTTCGGTTCGAGCGGTGCGGGCCAAGCAACATTCCGCGAGTGTCCAAGCGCGTCGAGCCCTCCCCGGGTTCGCGTTTGGTTTCGGCCGATCCTGAGGGTCGATCCCCGAGGTTCAAACGCGTCAGTGCGAGTCTTCCCCGTGGCGACGGGAAAGCGCGAGGCCCGAGGCGATCGAGATCATCTCGTCGCCGCCGCGCAGCTTGTCGGTGCCGAACCGCTGTTCGAAGATACGCCGCACGGCGGGAACGAATGCGGTTCCCCCGGCCATGAACACGTGATCGATGTCTGAGGCGCGAAGGTTGGCGCGTTCCAATGTCTCGTCCAAACAAGTCGCGATCGCTCGTGTGATGGGTTCGATCCAGCGTTCGAAGGACTCGCGAGTGACCTGCTGACGAATGTGAATGGGGCCATAGGCGTAATCGAGGACCCCCGAAGGCTCATTCGAAAGCGCGATCTTCAGGCGTTCGACCGCCTTGTGCAGGTGAAACCCTTGGTTGTCCTCGATGAGGAGTCGCAGTGCAGCGATACGATCGGGATGTCGAGCGCATCGCTCCAGGCGTTCGAGTTCCGCGCGTGTCCGTGGGCCCGCAAGGAACGACAAATGATGCCACCGCGCCAGCTTGAAATAATAGGAGGAGGGGATCGATCGTTCCTGGCCCATTTCGACATAGGTATCGCCTTTACCGAGGTGCGGAGCGATCACGTGTTCGATGAGGGCCGCATCGAGATCGTCGCCGGCTGCCGCGACGCCGCCGGTCGCGAGGATGTCTCGCACGGATTCTCCGCTTGGCTCACTCGGGCCGACCCGCATCACACAGACGTCGGTCGTACCGCCCCCGAAGTCGGCGACGAGAGCGAGTTCGGGTCGGGTGAGTGAACGTGCATAGTGATACGCGGCCGCGACTGGTTCGAGTTCGAAGGTGACCTCGGCGAAACCGGCCAAGCGGGCAGCGGCGTCCAAGCGTCGTTCGGCCGCGGTATCGTCGTCGGTCGTGCGACCGCCGACGAATCGCACGGGACGGCCGAACGTCGCGTGTCGCAGATCGATCCCGAGTTGGGCCTCGGCGCGTTTGCGAAACCGCGATAGGAACAGCGCGATCATATCCTCGAGCCCGATCATGTGAGGGCCGATCTGCGTCCGTCCGAGCGATCCCGACGTCAGATGGCTCTTGAACGATTGCACGAGTCGACCCTCGCCGAGGCGTTCGAGGTAAGCTTCGACCGCATCGCCGCCCGCGTAGACCTGGATGGGGTGCCTCGCATCTTGCTCTTCGGGGTCGAAGAAGAGGAGGCTTCGCCAGCCCTCCGTCGGTGCGCCCAAAACCTCGAAGCGAGCCAATCGCACCCCGCCTGCGTCCGCAACGGCGACGACGCTATTGGAGGTTCCAAAGTCGATGCCGACGTGTGGACGAAGTGTGGAGTTCGGTGGCACGGGAGCTCGAACCTGTCTCCACACGACGATGCAGCGCGCAACGCTTGGGACTCGCGGAGTCTAGCACGCGCCTTCTACCCATTGCGCTGGTGCTTCCTCGGGGGTGGGTGCGCCCACGCGCGTGACCTGGTAGCGTGCCCCTCGCAACCGATGCTCGAAGCCTTCATTCCGTACATCGTCGCGCCCGAGTACACGCTCATCGAGAACGTTCCGATCATTCGAGAGCTGAAGCTCCAAGTGTTCGGGCCGCTCGTCGCGGTGGGCGTCGTATTGGGCTGGCATCGTTCGCTCCACTACGCACGCAGCCGCGACCTCGATGAAGACCTCTTTCGCGACTACCTGTTCTGGATGCTGGTCGCGGGTTTCGTGATCTCGCACTGGGTGTCGGTCATCTTCTACTTTCCGCACCAGATCGAAGAGAACCCATGGGTTCTCCTCCACATTTGGAACGGACTGTCGAGCGTGGGAGGGTTTTTCGGGGCGTTCGTGGGCATGATGGTCTACCTACGGCTGAAGCGTCAGCCGGTCATGGTGTATGCCGACGCGACGATCTTCGGGTTGGTGCTCGGTTGGTGCTTCGGACGGTTGGGCTGTGCACTCGTCCACGATCATCCCGGGAAAGTCGTCCCCGAAGGTACGTTTCTCGCGGTGGGCCCCTGGCCCGATGGCTCGTGGCGCTACGACCTCGGGTTCATCGAGTTCTTGTTCGCGCTCGGCTTGATGATCGCGGTCTATTTCATCCTCGATACCTCGAACAAGCGTCCGGGCTGGCTCGTTGGGCTCATTGCCACTGCATACGCGCCGTTTCGCTTCATGCTCGATAGCTTCCGCGCGGACAAGGCCGCGCGCGGGGTCATCAGTACCCCCGATGCGCGCTATCTTGGACTCACGCCCGCGCAGTGGTTCACGTTGGCCTTTCTTGCGGCAGGGCTCTGGTTGATGTTCTTTCGCAAGCCGCGGGCGAGCGACCTGGAATATGCGAAGGAGTCGGACAAGCGTCGCAAGCCCGAGGGCGAGGACGCCCCTGCTCCTCCCCCGGCCGCCAGCGAAAGCGAGTAGCTCGCCGGCGTCGGAGTCCGCCGAGCTGAGAGCGGGGCGCCGTCAGAACATCATCTGGAACTGGAGGCGCAAGCGATCGGATCCTTTTCCGATCGCTCCGTTGTCATAGGTTCGGAAGTAGTCGACCGCGACCTTGAGCGCGCTCTGGTGGAAGAACCACTGCGCACCCGCGCCGAGTTCTTCTTGTCGTGACATCGAGCTCTGCTGCAACGGGATGACCCCGCTATAGCGAACGAGCGGCTCGAGGGGGATGCGACGGACCAAGTACCCGATCTGCGCCGACCAACCCAAGCCGTTGCGCGGTGGCTCGCGATCCGCCGGCAGGGTGGTGCCATCTTCTGCGGTGACGACCGCATCGCCATAGTTGCGCGTACCCTGCCGCCAATACACGTCGGCATGGATGGAGGCGCCTCGGAATTTGCCGATGACGTCTCCCGTCACGAGATGCATATCGGTCGTGCCTCCGTCGCTCGGCTTCGTGCCGAGCGAGCCGCGGTTGGCTGCGGCGTTGTCGAAGAAGGCATAGGCGCCACCGATCGAGACATGCGGTTTCGGCAGGCGAGCGAAGTCGGTCTGGGTGTAGTCGCTGAATGGGCCCAACGGCAGGACCTCGAATCGCGCGACGTAGAGAAAGTTGAACCCGCTCGGCGCGAACGCGTCCCGACCTTCACCCGTGAAGATACCCACGTCGTAGCGAAGGCGTCCGAGCCCCGCGATGTCGTCGGAGCGGATGTCGAACCCGACGTCTCGATCGAGGTTGAACTCGAAATTGGCGAGGGACCGATCGACGAATTCCAAGTCCGTGATTGGAACACGGCGTTCTCGGCTGAACGGGACCCGGTACTGCCCAGCCCGAAACGTGGCGTTGCGCAGGTGATCGAACTCGAAGCCCCAATCGAAGAGCGGCGTCTTGGTAGGGTGGCCATCCACGACCTGGAGACCCCGCGGGCTGAACCCGAGATTGATGAACATCTTGTTGTGCTCACTAAATACGTGGGCAAGCAGACGAAGATGTGCGCGACGGATCTCGAATGCGTGGGAGAGCGTCGTGCTTGCCCGCGGGTCGCGGGCGAACGTGGCGAGCAGTTGAATGTAGGCGGTGATGAGGAACCCGAACCGGTGGTCGGTGCTTTCGATCACGAGACCTTTGCCCGGTTCGAATGAGAGCGTGGCTCCCCGACGGGCTTCCGGCGGAGCCACGGCCGCCTCGACTCCCGTCGTGGGTTCAGCGGGTGGGGGAGTGGGCGTCGTATCGGTCGGAGCTGCCGTGGCGTTTGGACTCGACGCGGTCGGTGGGGGCGCTCCCGCGGGATCGGGTGGGTGATCCTCGGGCTCGGGTACGGCTTCGGGAGCAGGTGGGCCTGCGGCGGGATCGGGCGGGTGATGTTCGGGCTCGGGTACGGCTTCGGGGGCAGGTGGGCCTGCCGGGTCGACCCGGTCGGATTCGGCCTGGGGAACGGCTTTGGGCTCGGGCAAGTCCGCGGACGCCCATCGAGCCAACAGGTGGAAGAGCAGCGGAACGACCATCATGACGAGGTTGAGCGACTCCGCCGCTCGATCTCGACGTCACATCGTCGAGGTCGAGGGGCGTCATGGGTTTGCAACGCCATCGTCGATGACGCGTCGACGACGGTGGTGTGTCCTTGCAAGTTTCTCGAGGTCAATCGAGTGGTGGGCAGGCGGGTTCCATCAGCAGGTCGCAACGATGCTCACCCGTGGAACCGTGCAAGACGAATGCGGTATCCATTGGGTCGGTCGAGTTCTCGAGCGTGAGCGTGCCTTCTTCGACGAAGAGGAGCGTTCGTTGGATCGCGTTTTCTTCCAGCATCGGAACGGTCAACGCGCCTTCCGAAGGGACCTCGCCTCGGTACTCGAACTCGAGGTCAGGAACGATGGCTCGAGTGGGAGGGAGGGTGCTGATGAAAAAACGCATCGACCCTGCGATGTCGAAGCGTCCGATCGTACAGTCCTCCGCGACGCCGTAGAGGTCTCCTTGGACCGCGAAGGCTTCGATGTTTTCCTCCGAAAGGGTCGGGCTATAGAACTGCAGAAAACCGTACTGGAAGTCTGGATCCGGGACGGTTTGTTCCGCTCCTGGACAGGCGAACTTGATGTAGACGTTCGTCCCTTCGAGGTCGAGCGATGTCTCGGTCGGCGTCGGGGCAGCCGTCGTGGTGGCAACCGGAAACACATCGAGCAAGGAGTCGAGTGCCAGCCACAGCAGGACGTTCTCCTTTGGAGCCGATCGTAGCTCATCGAGGGTTTCCTCCGTCAGCGGTGCCGTGGGCTCGTCGAGCTCAGACCGCAACGCGTCGACGTCGATCGAGGTCCACTCCACGGTTTCCGGCTTGGCGCAGGACCCGTTCGTCGCGAGCACGAGGCTCAAAGCCACCCCCCCAGTGAGAGAGCGTAATTTCCATCCGCGCAGGCCCGCGGTTCGAGCAACGGCCCATCCCTCGAGATCGGTCACCCGAAGAGTGTAGCGATTCCGAGCGCGACCCGCGAGCCCCCGCGCCCGAGTTTACTTGGCCGCCAGCCAGCTCAACCGACGAGGACGTCGGTCCATGTGATGACAGGGATCGCGAGTCCATCGTACGCGCGTCGAATGCAGGGTGAGATCGACGAGGTCATGACTCAAGAACGGCGAGGTCGGTTCGGTGGGGCAGGGGGCGCGGTCGCAGCGATGCGCAGGCGAATCGGAGCAGACATGTGAGCCAGTGCTCTCCTGAGGTCACCTTCTGCGAGCCGACGATTGGAGGTATGCGGGGTTCTGGTGATCCTTGAGGAAGGCGCCAAACTTCTTCTTGAGACCCGCAAGTTCACCCCAGTCCAAATGGTCATAGGCGAGGCTTCGCTTGTCTTTGAATTTGATGACGTGCGAAGGGACGAAGTACTCGACGAAGTTGTCGGGATTGAGGACGAACGGGGCCTTGGCATCGCGCAGCAACAGGTAGCTTGCCGCGAGCGATCCGGTGCGATGGTTCCCCTCGGGAAACGCTTGGGGATGGCTCAGGATTGCAACGTAGACCCCGGCCGAGCGTTTCCAGACCCCGTCGCGCTCGTGCCTGCGATACCACTTTTGGACCGACTCGTTCGTTCCCTTGACCGTGATCTCGGTGTGGCCGTCATGGGACCCGAGAAACCGGTCCGCCGCGGCTCGGGAATAGCCGGCACATTTGTCGCGGATCGAAACGACGTCGGTTCCGAAATGGACGATCATGTTCATGGAGAGGAGATGGCCGATGCCCTTTGCGCAAAACACATCGATGTTTTGGGCGACGAGGTAATCGACGTACTCATAGCCCTCGAGCATGTTCTCGATGACGACATCCGAGAGCGGTTGTTTGCGGATCCGCAAAAGGCTATTGAGGCGTTCGAAGTCGGCCTGCACCGCTCGCAGAGAGGCCTCGATCGCCGCGCGATCGATGGACGTATGACTCCGCCGGCTATCTTTCGGACGCCGCGAGGGACGTTTGTCAGCGGCGTTGGCCCGGTCGCCCATCCGTGGATCCGTCCCAAGCATGCCACAGCCTGTCAAGGCGTTCCGGTCGGCGGGGCCGTTCCGGCGAGCCTCCGTCCGGGTTCTGGGCGGAGCCGTGGAGCCGAGCTGCGAGTGTTTCGGGGGAAGGCGGCCGTTTGGCTACATCGCTAACGCGCGCGGGCAAAGAAACTCACGGTCTGTACGCAATGGAGCTCGGTCTCCGCGTGCTTGACAACTCGAGCTTCGATGCGCACGTAGAGGCCTTCCCGCATCGCGACGAAGAGCTCATCGATCACGCGACTCGCAAGGCGGGTCGGGTGGCATGGGGAGCCGAAGGCGTAGTTCGAAGGATATCCCGCCATGAACTCGGGCGAGGTCCGGATCGATCCCGACTCGCCGTCGGCGTTCAGAATGATCGCTTCGACACGCTCGCGCGGACCTGTCTCGGCGTTGGGGGCGAGCAGAGCGAGCGCGAGGGTGACGATTCGAGGTGCTAGCATCGTGGGCAAGTCTCGCCGTGGGTTGGAAGAACGTCGAGCCCCCCATGCCGCCGTATCGCGATACCATCCGCTCGACCCCCCGAGGCGCAGGCCTCCGAGGTGTGGGGCCCATGCAAGGTATCCGCCAACGAGACCGATCTCGTCGTGTTCGCGTCGCGGGAAGATTCGCGCGAGGGGGTCTCGTCGCGTTCGTTCTCTCTGGTTGCGGAGCCGAATCGAACGAGGTCGCTCCGTCGTTCCCGGCTGGGTCGACCCCCGCCGCTCTCCCCGGGACCTCGCGTCCCGAACCTCGCGGCCCCGAGCGATCGTCGCGCGCTTCCGTTGCGGCGGCCGAAGAACCAGAGGATGCCCCGTTCGTCGGTCCTGAAAACGTAATGACCGAAACCTCGGAGGAACGTTCGTCGAGCTTCGACCTCGATGCGAACATCGGGGCGTATGCGCTCGTTCGCGAGTCGTTGGTTCGGGGCGAATCCCCCGACCCGACGAGCGTGCGCACGGAAGACTTCGTCAACGCGTTCGAGTATGGCGATCCCGCGCCCGGGGAACACACGTTCGCGCTGCGGGTCGAAGGAATGCCGTCACCGTACCGTGAGGGCTATCACCTCCTGCGCGTGAGCGTGCGCTCGAAGGATCTCGAGGTCCCCGACGAACGTCCCGCGACCCGTTTGGTGATCCTCGTCGATGTGTCGACCGCGATGGAAGCCTCGGGCTGGCTCGAACTCGTTCGGGACGGACTGCGGACCCTCGCCGAACGCCTCCGCGCCGCCGACGAGATCGCGATCGTCACCTATGGGCATCGCGCTCAGATCGCCTTGCCGGTGACGTCGGGCGATCGCAAAGCCGCGATCTTGACCGCGATCGACGGGCTTCGCGTCGCCGGGGAAACGAACCTCGATGCCGGTCTCGCCACCGCATCGGACCTGGCGCTGTCGGCCTCACCCACCGTGACACGTAGGATCGTGATCTGCACGAACGGGATTGCGAACCCGAGTCGGGTACGAACGGCCGAACTTCTCGATCGGGTTCGCAATGTCGCCGAGCGCGGGATCCATGTCTCGACCCTCGGCATTGGCCTTGGCCAGCATCCCGACACTCTCATCGAGCAATTCTCGGTGCGTGGGGACGGGTTCCATGCGTTCGTCGACCGCCGCCCCGAGGTCCGGCGGGCGTTCGCCGAGAATCTCGTCGGCAGCCGCCAGATCGTGGCTCGCAGTGCGAATGTTCGGGTGGAGTTCGACGACCGTGTCGTCGCTCGTTTTCGTCAGCTCGGCTACGAGCCGCTCGACCCCGAACGACGAGGCTTCGACTCGAGGGCGACGACGGCGGGGGCGATCGCGGCCGAGCATGCCGTGACCGCGCTCTACGAGATCCAGCTCCACGCCGACATCGCCCTCGGGGATGCCCGAGACATGGGCACCGTTCAGGTCGTCTATCGCGGCGACGATGGGTTGCTCCGCGCCGCACGGGAGGGTTGGCGGACGGACGCGATGGTCGAGGATCGAACGCTCGCGAGCCCATCGATCCGCTTGGCTGCCGTGGCGGCGGTCTTCGCCGAGAAGCTGCGTCAGAGCTACTGGGCGAGCGGGCTCGACTGGTCCGATGTCACCGCGCTCTTTGCCGAGCTTCCCGAGGCGACACGACAGCCTCGAGACGTCACGATCCTCGGTGACATGATCGCGCGTGCGGCCGCGTTGTCCGAAGGGGCGCAGACGATTGGCGCGGCCCGAACCACCCTCGACCGCCTCACGGTGCTGAAGTAAGGCCGATCCCATGCTCCGCCGCATGATGCCTTTGCTCACCGTGCTCGGCCTCGGGTTCGCGTTGCTCGTCTCCGGCCTCGGAGCGCTGCAATCGGTCCTCATCGCCGAACGCGACGAGTCGCACGCGCGGGTTTGGGCCGAGCGCAATGCCCTGCAGGAATACGCTCGACGTACGCTCGAGCAACGGCTCGAGGAGCTCGTCTCGGAGGCCGAGATCAACTGGGCTCGCGAAGATCCGCTGATGCCGACCCAACGGCTCTTGCTCGTCGAGCGCGGGCGTCAGCTGTTCCCGCGTCCGATCCGGTACGCGGGCGGCGATGCCCAAGAAGCTCGTCAGGTCTACACCGCCGTGCTCGAGGGTCGCATCTTGCCGGCCGAACCTGGTACGCCCTGGGCCAGGCGCCTCGAGCTCGCGCGGGCATGTCGGGATGCGATCCTCCGTCGCTCCGCGGGCGAGGTCGAAACCACGGTCCGCGCATTGCTCAATCATCAGAGTTACTTTCGCCTCCACAGCCGTGACGACGTCGCCACCGAGCTCGCCGTGCTCGAACTCCTGGTCGAGTCCACGAACCCGAGCCCCGACTTCATGAAGGCGATCCTGCTGAGCGGCGTACATGCCGGCGAAGCGCTGCTGCTCGAGGGCTTGCAACCCACCTTGATCCGGCGCCGCGATCGGTTCACTGCCGCCGACTTTCAATTCCTGAGCGCGCGAGTCATCGCGTTGTCCGAGCGCACCCAGGTCCAATTCGACGACTTTCGAGCGCGCATTGCCGAGCCGGTCACGGTTCCACTCGCGACTCCGCCCGACATGTTGGAGAGTCCGGCCCTCGTGCTGAGCGGGACGTGGTACGCGCGTCCGGCCGGGCCGGAACGGATCATCGGGACGTCGATCCGGATCGATAACTTGCTGCAATCGATCGAGTCGGAAATGCGCGCTCGTGCCCTACTCGAACCGAGCGACTCCTTGCTGCGTCCAGAGCTGCGCGATGCGGTCGTTCCGCTGCGGACCTTGGTCATCGGGGTCCGCTCGCCCCGGTTTGCCCGCGCGATTGCGGACGGCGATCGACGGTTTTGGGTCAAGACCGGATTCGTCGGATTGAGTGCTGGTCTTGCGCTCATCATCGTCGCGTTGGCACTCGTCATTCAGGGGCGACGCCAAAGGTTCGTCGAACAAAAGAGTGACTTCGTCGCGACGGTTTCCCACGAGCTCCGGACCCCGCTCGCCTCGATCCGGTTGATGGCCGAAACCCTAGAACGCCGGATCGCCCAGTTCCCGAGTGCGCGGGACTATCCGACCCGGATCGTGCGAGAGATCGACGATCTCGCGTTTCTGGTCGACAACATCCTCTCGTTCAATCGGTTGGACAAGGGCCGGTGGAAACCGCGTCTCGGTCAAGTTTCGCTCGACACCATGCTCGACGAGATTCAGCAGGAGCTCGGTTCGTTTACACCGCGAACGGTGCGATGGATGAGCGAAGGGATTCGCGTCGATCTCGCAGGCGATCCGGAGCTCCTCCGGTTGTTGATCCGCAACCTCGCGAAAAATGCCTATACGTACAATGAGCGAGATCCGATCGAGATCACCTTCAAGGGGTCGTTCGAAGGGCGACATTTCGTTCTCGCCGTCACGGACAATGGGATCGGAATCGAACCTGGCGACCTTCGCAAGGTGTTCTATGATTTCTTTCGTGCGCATGGCAACGTGAGCCGCGGAAGCGGACTTGGCCTCGCGATCTGTCGCCGGGTCATGCATGCGCACGGCGGAGAGATCACCGTGGCCAACTCGAGTCCACAGGGAACCACCTTCGTACTGCGATTTCCGGCGACGCTCGTCCATCGTTCCGCGGGAGCCTCCGCATGAACGCCTCAGCCTCAGCCTCGGTGTTGGTCGTCGAGGACGACGAAAACCTTCGCTTGACGCTCGTCGACAACCTCGAGGACGAGGGCTACGAGGTCGCGCATGTGGCCACAGGGGCAGCGGCGCTCGATCTGGCCGGCGAGCGAACGTTCGACGTGGTCATCTTGGACATCATGCTCCCCGACCTCGATGGCTATGCGGTCTGCCGACGGCTCCGCAGTGCTGGACAGCGCAGCAGCATCCTCATGTTGACCGCGAGAACCCTCGAGGACGACCTCGTGACCGGATTCGACGCGGGGGCGGACGATTATCTGGCCAAGCCCTATCGATTGCGCGAGCTCTTGGCCCGAGTCGGTGCATTGCTTCGCCGAGGCGGTACGCAGACCGAGGCGACCGACGATCTCGCGGGGATCAAGATCGATCGCCGAGCCCGCACGGTGCGAGGTCGAGATGGTGTATTGGTCGAGCTCACCCGTACGGAGTTCGATCTCCTCATCTACCTGTTCGATCGCAAAGACGAGGCATTGTCGCGTCAGGCGATTCTGCAAGATGTCTGGGGTGACGTCGTGGTCGACCCTCGTACCGTCGACAACTTCGTTTCGAATCTCAAACGCAAACTGGGCTGGACGAACGACTGTGGATTCACGATCCGTGCCGTCCGGGGCGTCGGCTATTGCCTACAGGTGGAATGATGCATTCGAGAGTCGCGAGCCGTTAGGCGAGCGTTTGGCGTGAGCGTAGGCAGCTTGGCTGCCGCAGCGAGGGGCTTTGCGAAAGGCCCCTTGAAGACGACTCGGTTGTGGCTCGCTCGATGGCCTGATACGTTGTGGCTTTGGATTCGTGCTCGCCTTCGTCGTCGCGCATTGCATCTTTGCCAGTCACGCGATCGCGACCCACCATCGCGCCGACGACGATGACGCGCCGAGCGCGAACGCTGTCGTCCAGTCCCGTTTACGGCTCGGGTTGCGTCTCGATCCTTCAGTCTCCACCGCGGTGGAGGAGGCATTGCTCGCGCACCTCTATGATCTTCCCATTGACGTGGTCATCGACCGCACGCTCGGTCTGCCCGCGCTCGAGGTCGATGCAACTCTCATCGTGGAACGCACTCCACCGACATGGCGGATCTCGATTCTCCGTCCGGGATCCGAGGCTGTCTGGTTCCGGGATCTCACCGATTCGGGGACCTCGACCGAGGTGACCCTCGAGATGCTGGGCGTAGCGCTCCGCTCGGCAGCACGCACGCTCATCTCGGATGCGGCTGCGAACGACATCCCACGCTCGACCCGTTCTCCGCAAGTCGAGGCCCACCCGAGCTGGACGCTCGGACGACTACGGTTGACCGCGGCGTATCATGGGACCACCTATGCGGCCCGCGAACCGTGGCAGAGCGGCGTTCGCTTTGGCATCGGTTGGCACTGGCCCGTCGGGCTCGGCCTCGAGCTGGCTTATTCGTGGATGGTGCCCGTTCATGCCCGAGGGGGTGGTGGTGATCTCACGTTGCAGCGACATCCCGTCGAACTGTTCGTGAGCTGGAGTGGTCGACGATCTTTACTGAGCTACGGGATCGAAGGGGGCGTCGTGTTCGACGCTACGGCTCGCAGAGCCCGGGGTGATGTGCCGACCGTGGCGACCGACGACGACGAAACGCGTGTCTCCGTTGGGGTAGGCCTGCGTGGGCGAGTCGGATTGCAGTGGCGCCGCGTGGGGCTGTTCATCGCTCTCGGAACCGAAGCTTGGGTGGCCCAAGTTCACTATGCGTTTGCCGACCCCCGCGGCCGGTCGACGTTGCTCGTCGCGCCCTATCGCTTTCGTGCGGTGGGACTGGTGGGTGTCGCCGTCACCTTCGACCTGACGCGGAAGAAAATTCTTGGCCGTTCGGGGGGGCCGCGTGCACAGAGGTAGCGGACCACTCCGTGAATGGAACCCCCCGCGCACGATGGCCTCGCGAAGAACCGGAGGACGACCGACAACTCATGGCGCTAGTCGCACAGGGCAACCCTGAAGCACGTGAGTATCTGGCGTTTCGTTTGTGCGAACGCGTGCGGCGAATCCAACGCGGGTTGCTCGGGAACGTCCAGGATGCCGACGACGCGGCCCAAGAGACCCTGATCGAGATTCTCCGAGGAGCGGCTTCGTTTCGCGGCGATTCATCGTTGGAACGCTGGGCGGATCGTATCGCGGTACGCACCGGCCTTCGGGTGAGGCAACGACAACGACGATACCCACGAGACAACGATGTCGAGCCCGATGATCTGGCGACCGGGACCCACGAATCGACGCTCGATGACGCGCTCCCCCGGCCCTTGCTCGAATACCTCGACGTCCTTCCGCCCAAGGAAAGGCAGGCGCTGTTTCTCAGGCATGGACTCGAATATTCCGCGCAAGAGATCGCACAGACGATGGGCGTCGCCCTGAGCACGACGAAGTACCGTTTGGTCGCTGCGCTTCGCCGCGTTCGGAAGTCGATCCGACGAGACATCGGTCTGGGATTGAAAGGAGGGAATCGAGATGCATCGTGAGCGAGCGAACTGGAGGTTGTGGTTGGAGCAGCGCCGGAAGGTCGCCGAACTCACCGATGCGACGGAAGCACGTTGGCGGCGGGGCTTGGCCGACTATGTGGATCGTGATGACCGCGGACCCACCGATGCGACACGGGCCATCGTTCGAGCGGCCCTCTCCGCGGCTGCCGAACCTCGATCTTCCACGGTGACCAAGACCGACCGCGGCAACGCTCGGCCGATCCTCGCGGTGGCGGCCTCCTGCATCGCTGCTGCAGGTCTTGCACTTTGGCTCACCCACCCATCGGCGGGCCGCGACGGCGAAGATTGGCATACATCGTTCATCGCGGGCGGTGTTGCGATCGACGGAAAAACCATTCGTGAAGGTGATGTTTGGTTGCCGGCCTCCACCCTCGTCGTTACCGATGGGCACGCATGCGTTCACCCACGAGCGCAGGCCGTGTTGTGCCTCGACGGAGGCTCCGAAAGTCGGCGCGATGCGAGTAGCCCAACCGCAACGGGGATTGAGCTCATTCGTGGTCGTGCGTCGTTGGATTGGCGTCGCGCGGACGATGCTCCGATTCGTGTCGGCAAGGTGGGGATCCGTTCGACGCAGGGCGCTGCATCGGTCGCACTCGAAGTGCGATCCGATCGCACCGTATCGGCCACAGTGATCGAAGGCGTGATCGAGTTCACCACCGCCACTGCAGCCTGGACGGCGACCGCTGGAGAGGTTGTCTTGCTGCCCGGCGTTGCGACAACGGTCGGGAGGGTCGAACCTCCACCCTCGGCGGTCGCTGTCGTTCCGCCATCGGACGTTTCGACGGCGTTGTCGCCCATGGAGGTTCCCACCGAGGATCCGAGTGAATCGACACCTCCGGTGACGGTCACGGCGGGCGAACTCCTCGGTCGGGCCCGTGCACTTCGTCATGCGGGCCGTTGGAAAGATGCTGCACAAGTCTATCGTCGACTGCAGCGGATGTATCCGACGTCGAACGAGGCGCGGGTGGCTTGGGTCTCGCTCGGAGACCTGCAGCTCGACCAACTCCACGACGCCCAAGGGGCGATCGAATCGTACTCTCGTTATCTCGCACGCGGTGGTGCCCTCGAAGCGGAAGCGAGATACGGCTTGGTATTGGCTTATCGCACGCTGGGCGAAGAGGATCGGGAGCGGGTGGAACTCGAACGACTGCTCGATCGCTTTCCCGATCGAGATCGAGCATGGCGGCTCCGCCAACGCCTACGGGATCTGCGATGAAACGACTCGGGGCACCGAAACGTCGCGAGCTCATGCTCGTGATGCAGTTCGTCGTCGGATGTCAGCCTCGCGTCGACGTCGCATTTTGGGACGAAGGCAAGGCCGCGTCGACCATGCCCGTGGACTCCGGTGGAATGGCGGACGATCTTGGGCTTTGCGCAGAAGGACAACGGACTTGCGTCGAACTCGTTCCGGCCGAAGCCGTCCGGGACGCCTGCGGGACCATGCTGGAGCTCACTGGGGTGACGCGCCTCGTGGCTCCCGATCGCTGGTCGATCGAGGACTGTGGCGGCTGTGTGACGTGTGACGGCCCGAGCTACGAGCTCCACATCAAAGCACCGCGCGGTTGGACGCCCGAAACCCTTCCGACGTGTTCGACCGTCATTTTGGAGTTTGCGGCGACCGACGTGCCGTGGTCGTGCGCTTGGCAGACCGTGGCGATCTGGTCGGAGGAGGGGCGCGACGACACCACGGCGCCGACCTTTGTCGCCGCCTCCATTCGCACCGATCCGCCGGCTACGGTGGATGGTCTCGACGTCCGAGCCGAGCGCACCGAGGCCAAAGACTGTGCTGCCGAAGACTGTTGTCCGATTGAGCCCGGGAAATACGAACTCGCGTTCTCGGGAGATGCACTCCTCGCCCCCGTGACGGTTCGCGAGCACGAGGACGTGCCGGAACTCATCTTCATGGGGCAGGCGTTCACCCTACGGAACGAGCGTTCGCACGTCCACGAGGCATGTGATGCGACACCCCATTTCGATTGGATCCTGAAGACTCCGAAGGAGTAGGGATGTCGCCGACGATTCATGGGACAGGAGGGATGCGTCCGCCGTCGCAGCTGATGTCCGGATCGAGCAGGCACTCCCCATCGGAACCGCCTTCCTCGGTGTCCGAGCCTCCCGTATCGCCCGGAACGCCACCGGACGGACAATCACCGGTCATGCAGTCCGTGGGACATGGCATGGGGATCACCTGCTTCGTGTTGCCGCCGCCTTTGGCCGGCGACGCATGAATCTCATCGATGCAAACGTGGTGGAGCGGAGCCCCAACGAACGCGTCAGTAGCGATCCACGCCTCGTAGACCACGTTGAAGTCCCACTCCGGAGCGGCTGGGTTGGCGGTATAGCGGGCGTCCGTCTCCGGAGAATCGACGGTGTAATCACCATATCCGCGTTCGTTGAGATTGCGGTCCAACGACGACGTGGCGTCGATGACTGCATCGGCAGGCCCGTCGAGAATCTCGCCCTCACCGCCGCGCACCCCCAGGCTGTGGAAACCTGAGAGGGGATCGGCGTCTTCGGTGATGTAGTCGACCTTGAAGTCCAAAAGGACCGTGCCATTCGCATCTTTGAGTTTGAGCCGGGCATTGTCACTGCCCACCAAGTCCTTGAAGGTGTGACCGCCCTTGCCGGGGCCCATCCTCCTCATCTCCATCATGCCCATCATCTCCGCCATCGCATCCCAACCGATCGCGGTTGCACCGTACGTGTTGTCGACGAAGTCGGAATCGAGGGTGAGGCGAAGGTAGAGGACTTCTTGGTCGATATAGATGTCCAAGATATGGTCAATGGTGGCAACGACCCGGTTGGGTTCGTCCGCAGCGTAAAAGCAGAGGCGTCCATCATCTTCGATCGCACCGAGATTTCCGCAACCCACTGCTGTCTGCGGGTCGACTCCCGAGGCGTCGTCGTCGGTTGCTGCCTCCATCGCGGGCCCTGCCATGGGTGGCTCGTCCATGTTTGAGGTTGAGGTCGAGCCCACGCTCGCGATTCCCGGGTCACCCCCCACGGGATCGGCTTCCTTGAACTCGCCCGAACATCCCGAACATCCCGAAAGCATCGCAAGCACGATGACCGTGTCGCCCAGAGACCCCAATCGCCTTCGAAAACCCTTGATGGCTGCCGCGTTCCGCATGGTATGGGTTCAGTGCGAACGAGCCCGCAGAACAGCCAAGAAAAAACAACGGCACCGGATGCACCCGAGTGTCGTATCCGCCGCGAGAGACCCCGTGTCACGGGCAAGCGCAACCTTGGAGGATGAACCTCGGTGGGGTAGGGCTATTGCCTACAAGTGCAGTGACCCGAGGTCGACCCAGGTGAATCGTGCTAATTCACCGGTCGTGGACGACGTCATCGAGCATGCGTCGAGCGGGCGCGCCAAGTGCCGGGCCTGTGCCCAAACGATCGCCAAAGACGAGTTACGCTTTGGTGAACGCGCTCCGAACCCCTTTGGCGAAGGTGAAGCGTCGTACTGGTTTCACCTTGCTTGTGCAGTGTGCAAACGACCGGAGAAGGCCGTCGCCGCCCTCGAGGCTGCCGTCGAGGCGCCTCCAGACCGTGAATCGCTGCTCGCGATGGCACGGCGCGGCGTCGAACATCCGCGCTTGGCCCGGGTCGCGGGGGCCGAGCGATCGCCTTCCGCCCGCGCCAAGTGCCGTCATTGTCGGGAGGCCATCCCCAAGGATGCCTGGCGGTTACCGCTCGATTGGTGGGAGGACGGCCGCTTTGGGCCCTCCGGTTCGATCCATCTGAGTTGTGCGGCTGCATACTTTGGCAACACCGAGGATTTGATCGTACGCATACGGCGGTTCGCCCCCGAGTTGAGCGAATCCGACGTCTCATCGTTGGCCGGTGAGCTCGGCCAAGCGAACGGGTCAACTTAGAACGCTCGCCCAGACCGTCGCTCCAAGAGCATCCGACCCCGGTGTGACGATAGGGCGGTCGCCGACTCGTCCGGGGCGAACTGCGAAACGACGGGACCGATCCGGCCGTGCGATTGGCCACTTCGGCTCCTGTCCGCATCGCGAGCGGCCGGTAGGGTTTGGGTATCCCGCGCCGTGGGACGACGCGGGTCGAATCGTGAACTTGAGCTTGGGGGTTCCGTGTGAAGGAGTGGTTCATTCGTGGCGCACTGGCGGTTGCGCTCTTGTCTTTCGCTGGGTGTGCCGTGGTGCCGCAAGCCGAGCGCCAGCACCTCGCGGATCCGACGATGCAACTGGTCGACGATCCCTTGGAAGCCGACACCTACCGCAAGTTGTGGGTCACCCGGGAAGGTGCAGCCGGAGGTGACGCGCGAACAGCGGGTGGCGGATGTGGCTGCGGGAACTGATCGGCCGGGGCGCGCTGACGGTGCTTGCATTCATGGCGCCGGCGATCGGTGTGGCCAACGAATCGAAGAGTCGGGTGGAGGCCGTGCTCGACCGACGCGACCGCGACCGGATCGAACTCGAGGACCTTCGCTTTCGCTTCACGTTGTTCGATCAGCGGGGTCGAGGGTATCAGTCCCAGGCCGGTCCTCTGCGGGGCCCGGGCTCCGAGCGATTGCTCGTGTACCAACCAACCGGTTCGTTTCGGATCCGAGGCCGCGACGATCGGATCGCGCACAACGTTGCGCTCACGTTCGACGTCGTGACCGCCGCATCACCGGACGCGCTCGATGCGGTCTCGTCGGCATCACGGACCAACGAAGCCGGAACGCTCGACGTGACGACCACATTCGAATCGAACGATCGTTCGAGGTGGAGCGCGAATTACGGGGTGCATATCGAGGAGCACTGGCGCACGGGGTTCGGTGGCCTCGGCTATGCCGCTGGGCTGCTGAACAATCAAGTGTGGGTGTCGAGTGCGATCAATTTCGTCGGCGATAGTTTCGATGGTGTGGATCCGAATGGTGACAACAGCGGTCCACAACAACAGCGTTACGCGCTCAACCACAACGTATCGATCACGTCGATCGTATCGCGAACGACCGTGGCCTCGCTGTCGTATGGCTTCACGGCGCAATGGGGCACACTCTTCAACACCTGGAATTCGGTCTATGTCGAATCGAGCGAGCCGTGCGTAACGGATTCATCCTGTGGAACCCGAATCGGCGAACGGTTTCCTGGCGAGCGTTTTCGCCACGCGTTGGGCGGGCAGCTCAATCAGCACATCGCGCGGACACGGTCGACGTTCAAGTTCGGATACCGCTACTATCGCGACAATTTCGGTCTCCAGGCTCATACCGGCAGCCTCTACGCATACCAGTATCTCGTCCCAGATCGGCTGTACCTTCGCGCGTTCTATCGCTTGCATTGGCAGACGGGTGTAGATTTCTATACCACTGCCATCGCGGACGAGGATTCCGCGATTCCTCTTCGAACCGCCGACTCGGACCTCGGGTCGTATTGGGCGCACCACGCAGGGGGAAAATTGGTGTTCAACATCGTGGCGCCGAACAGCACGACCGCCGTGCCCCAGAATATCGCGGTCGATTATTCGAGGTACCAACGAACGACCGGGTTGTCGATCAACATGTTCTCCATCGGCTATGCGCGAGGGTTCTAGTACTCGGTGCCGGAAGTTCGTGGCCGGTTGGGCGCGGAGCTGCGCCGCGAGGGCAAGGCGCGAGACCGAGTCGTATCGGGAATACGGTGAGCGTCGAGCAACGCAGCCATCGTGGCGTAGTGCCGTGCATAACCGGCTACGAACTTC
>Ga0315912_10001677_pt1 | contig 26094 bp, 22 predicted proteins | sample VfabasoilMG_FD_204469 | JGI IMG/M metagenome (GOLD analysis project Ga0315912, IMG submission 204469) | Garden soil microbial communities collected in Santa Monica, California, United States - V. faba soil | ecosystem: Environmental > Terrestrial > Soil > Garden | place: USA: California... | reverse complement strand
GTTCAGCAGAAGGCCCGGCCACACGAGCGCGAACCACGCGAGGCGCACGGGCCGCTTGCCGAAGTGGCCCATGTCCGCGTACAGCGCCTCGCCGCCCGTCAGCACGAGGAACACCGCGCCCAAGATCGCGAGCGCAACGGCCGGATGCTGCGCGAGCATCGCGAGCGCGTAGCCGGGGAACAGCGCTGCGAGGACCTCGGGTCGGCGCGCGATCATGATGATGCCGAGCACGCCGAGCGTCACGAACCAGAGCACCATGATCGGCCCGAACAGCCCACCGACGCGCGCGGTGCCGCGACTCTGGAGCGCAAACAGAGCCACGATGATCGTGAGCGTGACCGGCAAGACCATGCTCTCGAACTCGGGGTTCAGGACCTCGAGGCCCTCGACTGCCGAGAGCACGGAGATCGCGGGCGTGATCATTCCGTCGCAGTAGAACAACGCCGTGCCGAGCGCTGCGATCGCACCGAAGCGCAGCGCCCAGGCGCTGCTCGTGCCGAGCTTCTGCTGGACCAGCGCGAGCAGGGACAGAATGCCGCCCTCGCCCGCGTTGTCCGATCGCAAGATCAGAACGATGTACTTCAACGTGATGACGATGAACATGCTCCAGAAGATCAGCGACAGCACGCCGAGCACGGTGCTGCTATCGGCCGCGCCGCCGCCGGCGATGGTCGTCGCCCCTTTGAGCGCGTACAGCGGGCTCGTGCCGATGTCGCCGTAGACGACGCCGAGTGCGCCGAGCGTTGCGCGGGATAAAGAACGTTGTTCGTTCATCGATGGAAAGATGGAACGCGCGGATGAGGACGAATGTGTCGGAGTGCGCGGTGGGTGCGGCGGCGGGGTGGCTTTGCGGGTGCGGTAATTCTACGCTTGTCGGCCCGCGCGGTCATCGAGACGTACTAGAATGTCTCTGGCAAACGACAAAACGACTCGAGGACCCGCTCCAATGGCCAAGATTCTTGGCGGTATCGCAAGCTCGCACACGCCGACGATCGGTTTCGCGCTCGACACGGGTAAACAGAAGGATCCCGTCTGGGCGCCGATCTTCGCGGGCTACGAGCCCGTGCAGAAATGGCTCGCCGACAAGAAGCCGGACGTGCTGTTCCTGATCTACAACGACCACGTCACGTCGTTCTTCTTCGACCATTACTCGCACTTCACGCTCGGCATCGGCGAGGAGTATCCGGTTGCGGATGAAGGCGGCGGGCCGCGCGCGCTGCCGCCCGTCAAAGGGCACGCGAAGCTCGCGCAGCACATCGCGGCGTGCCTCGTCGCCGACGAGTTCGACCTTTCGTACTTTCAAGGCAAAGGCCTCGATCACGGCGCGTTCTCGCCGCTGTCGCTGCTCTGGCCGCACAAGCCTGCTTGGCCGGGCGCGATCGTGCCGCTGCAAGTCGGCGTTCTGCAGTTTCCGACGACGACGGCTCGGCGTTGCTACAAGCTCGGCCAGTCGTTGCGCAAAGCGATCGAGAGCTACCCCGAGGACTTGAAGGTTGCGATCGTCGGAACGGGCGGCCTCTCGCATCAGGTGCACGGCGAGCGCGCCGGTTTCAACAACACGCCGTGGGACAAGGAGTTCATGGAGCTGCTCGTCAACGATCCCGAGAAGCTCACGAAGATGACGATCGCCGAATACGCGAAGCTCGGCGGCATGGAAGGCGCCGAGGTGATCATGTGGCTCATCATGCGCGGCGCTTTGACGAAGAAGGTCAAGAAGCTGCACGAGACGTACTACCTGCCGTCGATGACGCCGATCGCGACGCTGATTCTCGAGAACGATTCGAGCGAGTCCGCCGGAGAGACAGCCGAGGCGACGCGTGCGCGCGCGGCGCGCGAGCTCGCCGGTGTCGAGAAGCTCGAGGGCACGTACCCGTTCACGCTCGACCGCAGCGTCAAGGCGTACCGCTTGAACGAGTTCCTGCATTCGCTGATCGAGCCCAAGACGCGCAAGCAGTTCCTCGCGGATCCCGAGCCGCTGTTCGAAGCGGCGGGCTTGACCGCCGAGGAGCGCGACATGGTGCGACGCCGCGATTGGCGCGCGCTGATTCACTACGGCGTGATCTTCTTCATGCTCGAGAAGCTAGGGGCCGTGATCGGCACGACGAACCTGCACATCTACGCCGCGATGCGCGGGCAATCGCTCGAGGATTTCCAGAAGACGCGCAACGCGCAGGTCCTGTACTCGGTTGCCGGCAAGGACGAGGGCAAGAAGGACTGGGACAAGAAAGGCGCGCCGACGCGCTAGTCCGCGTCGGCGAGCACGGGCGCGCGGCGCAACGCGAGCGCAGCGCCCGCGGCGAGCAGCAACAACACTGCGAGGAACACGAGGCCTCCCGCGAAGCCTCCCGTTTGCTCGCGAACGAAGCCGACGGCATACGGGCCGACGAAGCCGCCGATCGAGGCCATCGTGTTGATCAGCGCGATGCCGGCCGCGGCGGCACTGCCGGTCAGGAACCGCGTCGGCAGCGACCAGAACGGGCCGCGCGTGCTGAGATCTCCGACAGCGGCGATTGCGAGTGCAATCAGAGCCGGCACGGGCGACGTCAGGTACGCGCTCGCAATGAATCCGAGCCCGCCGATCGCGCACGGGATCGCGATGTGCAGGAAGCGCTCGCCCGTGCGATCCGAGCTCGCGCCGATCGCGACCATGCCGATCGCGGCCGCGACGTACGGTAGCGCCGAGATCATGCTGACTGCGAAGTCGCTCAAGCCCGAAAGCCCGCGGACGATCTGCGGGATCCATAGAGTCAGGCCATAGCTGCCGGTCTGGCACGCGAACAAGATCAGGCCGAGCAGCCACACGGTCGGATGCACGAGCGCGGCCGCGAGCCCGACGCTGTGCTTCGCGTGCGCGGCTCGCTGCTCGCCGGCCATGCGTTCCGCGAGCCAGCGGCGCTCCTCGGGTTCGAGCCACTCGGCTTTCTCGGGCGAGTCCGTGAGGTAGCCGAGCACGACGAAGCCCAAGATCACGGCCGGTACCCCTTCGAGCAGGAACAGCCACTGCCAACCGTGCAGGCCGTGCCAGCCGTCGAGCTGAAGAATGAAGCCTGCGAGCGGCCCGCCCACGACCGTCGACAGCGGGATCGCGAGCATGAACCACGACACGGCGCGCGCTCGGTCCTTCGCCGGATACCAGTTGCCGAGGTAGTAGATGATGCCGGGCAAGAACCCGGCCTCCGCGACGCCGAGCAGGAACCGCAGCACGTAGAAGCTGGTCGGCCCCGAGATGAACATCATCGCGACCGACACGATGCCCCACGTGACCATGATGCGCGCGATCCAGAGGCGCGCGCCGACACGCGCGAGGATCAGATTGCTCGGGACTTCGAACAGGGCGTAGCCGATGAAGAACACGCCGGCGCCGAAGCCGTAGACCGTGTTGCTGAAGCCCATGTCGGCGTTCATCTGCAGCGCGGCGAACCCGATGTTCACGCGGTCGAGCCAGGCGACGACGTAGAGCAGCAGCAAGAACGGCAGCAGGCGCCAGCCGACTTTCGAGAGCGTAGTCGGCCCCACACTCTCCGCAGCGTCGCCGGCGGTCGTGATCACAAGCGCGTCCTTCGGTAGCGAAGCCGCATCCTAGGCTGCGGTGCGCAGGTCCGGCAACCGCGCGGGAGCGCCGTTGGCCGCGTCGCCGAACCCCCGTAAGCTTCCGGGCAGAAATAAGGAGAACGTGTTGAACACGACCGCCGCGCAGCCTGTGCGCCGTTACCGCTACTACGACCTTTTGCTCGCCGGCTTCGTCGCCGTGCTGCTGTGCTCGAATTTGATCGGCACCGCGAAGGTGTCCGAGGTCGCATTGTTCGGCGGCGTGTTCGCCTTCGGCGTCGGCAACATTTTTTTCCCGATCAGCTACATCTTCGGCGACGTGTTGACCGAGGTATACGGTTACGCTCGCGCGCGACGCGTGATCTGGGCCGGTTTCGGGGCCATGGTCTTCGCCAGCCTGATGGCGTGGGTCGTCGTGCACCTGCCGGCGTCGCCAACCGAGCCGTTCAACGCGACGCTGCAACCCGCGATCGAGGTCGTGTTCGGCAACACGTGGCGCATCGCCGTTGCGTCGATCGTCGCGTTTTGGGTCGGCGACTTCGTGAATGCATACGTGCTCGCTCGCATGAAAGTCTGGACGCGCGGGCGGCAGCTGTGGGCGAGAACGATCGGCTCGACGATCGTAGGGCAGGGCGTCGACAGCCTGATCTTCTATCCGATCGCGTTCGCGGGTATCTGGACCGGCGAGACGCTGCTCTCCGTCATCGCGTTCAACTGGTTCTTCAAGGTCATGGTCGAGGTCGTGATGACGCCGGCCACGTACGCGATCGTCGGCTGGCTCAAGCGCCACGAGGGCGAGAACTACTTCGACACGAACACGAACTTCACGCCGTTCTCGCTAAAGGACTAGCGTTGCGCGGCGCACCGGCTTTGGGGGATCATCGCCGCCCCGAACAGCCCGTGGACAGGACCATGACCAGCGAATCGAACACGATCGGCGACGACAGCGTCGTCTCGTTCCATTACAAGCTCACCGACGACACGGGCACGTTCAACGAGAGCTCGGAGGCCGGCAACCCGGTGGTCTACATGCACGGGCACAACAACATCGTCCCCGGCCTCGAGAAAGAGCTCGCCGGCAAGAAGAGCGGCGACAAGCTGACGGCGACCGTGGCGCCCGAGGAAGGCTACGGCCAGCGCAACGAGAACGCCGTGCAGCGCGTGCCGATCAAGCACCTGGCTACGAAGGGCCCGCTCAGCGAGGGCCAAATGGTCATCGTGAACACGCGTGAGGGCGGCCGGCAGGCTCGCGTCGTGAAAGTGGGTCACTTCAACGTCGACTTGGACCTGAATCACCCGCTCGCGGGCAGGACGCTCACGTTCGAGATCGAGATCGTCGACGTGCGTCCCGCCACCGAGCAGGAGCTCTCGCACGGCCACGCGCACGGCCCGCACGGGCACGACCACTAGCCCGCCGCCGCGCTCCCCGCGCAGCCGCAAAAGAAAAGGCCGGCCGAGTCTCCTCGGCCGGCCCCAATCAAGCGAACGATCTTAGAAGCTCAGGCCGACCGATACGCCGACCTCGCGCGGGCGATCGACGGTCGCGAAGTCGAACTGCCAGATGTTGTGCAGGAATCCGGAGTTCAACTCGTACTCGTTGGTCAGGTTCGTGCCGTACAACGTCACCTGGTAACGCGCATCCGCGGGCGTAAAGGCTAGCTGAGCGTTGTAGCGCCAGTAGTCGCCGGACTCGTAGTCGCGAGCCACGCCGTACGCATTCTGGCGCAGCGACGGAGTCGGCGAGCGCCAGTACGGACCGGTGTAGATCGAGTCGAACCGCGTCACGAGACTGCCGCCCCCGTTGAGGTTCGCCGAGTGCTCGATCGCGAGGTTGTACGTGTTGTCCGGCGCCGCGGAGAACTCCGTGTTCAGCGTGACCGCGGGGCTCGTCGTCTCCGTGTACTTCGTGTCGAGCCAGCCAAGGTTCGCGATCAGCTGCAAGTTGTCGGTCGCGGCGAAGGTGACCTCGAGCTCGAGGCCGTTCGCGTTTGCCGAAGCCGAGTTTTGCAGCACGAGCTCGGTGACCTCCTGTTGCGTCTGGCGATCCTTGACCGTCGCCAGCAGCTGGATGTCTTCCCAGTCCGTGTCGAAGTACGTCGCGTTCACACGCAGCCTGCCGTTGACGAGGTCTGAGCGGATACCGATCTCGGTGTTCTTGATCAGCTCGGGATCGTACTGAGACTCGACCGGGCCCAAGCTATCCGAGTAGATCGCGAGACCGCCGGAGTTGAAGCCCTCCGTGTAGCCGAGGTACAGCATCACGTTATCCGTGAACTGCCAGCTGCCGGCCAATCGGTACGAGTCTTCGTTGAAGCTCACTTCGCGTTGGGAGCTCGCGATCAGGATGCCGTCGTAGATGTTGCCCGATGCAAACTCCATGTTCGGGCCCGGCGGCTTGGCCGCCGTCACGCCCGCCGCGACGCCGGCGTCGACGTCGAACTGATATTGCTTGGACGTCTGGTCGTGGTAGCGGTAGCCGACCGTCACGTCGAAGTTCTCGGTCAGCCCGACCGTGATCTCGCCGAACACGGCGTAGCCGTCGATCTCATCGCCGTTCAACCGGTCGCCGGCCGGCGGACGAGCGCCGCCCCCGAGTGCCGTGACCCAGCCGTTCGGGATGAAGTTACACCCGAACGGCCAGCCCGCGACGCTGTTGACCGGGAAATCTATGTCGTTCACGAACGGCGGCACGTAGCCGGCCGCGACGTGCGGCGCCCAGCTCGTGATGCCGCGCGACGCGGGGGTCGCGGTCGTGCACGCCGCGTTCGGCGTGACCTGATTCGCGTACGAGAACACCGGCGTGTCGTTCGGGTAGTTCGGCGTGGCTTCGACCCAGTCGGCCATCGAGTAGGCCGGGTTGCGGCCGCGGCCTTCCTGGTCCCACAAGTAGGCGCCGCCGACCCACGAAAACCGATCGCTACCGCCCGAGAACTGGAACTCGTTGCTCGTGAGGTCGAGCTCGTTCAAGAAGTAGTCGATGTAGAAGTTGAACTCGCCGGCGTCCCAGTCGTTGTACTGGCGCGTGTCGCTGTACGTGTGGCCGATCAGATACTGGAAGCTGATGTTGTCCGAGATGCTGACCTTGAGATCGGCCATCTGCTGCTCGAGGTTCTGGCGCGAGGGCACGGTCGTGTCTTGGCGACCTTCCCACTCGCCGACCATGCCGCCCGGATAGCCCGAGCAGGTGTAGATGCAGTTCCACTTGCCGTTACTCGCGATGTCGTACGCGAGCGATAGCCCCGCTTGATACCCCGAGTTCCAGCCGATCTGATTGTCGATGTAGGTGTTGACGCGGGCTTGCGTGGTGACGATTTCGTCTTGCTGCGCGTTGAAGCGCAGGCTCACGCGGTCCGATGGCTCCCAGATGAAGTCGGCTTTGAGGGCCTCGTCGTTGAATGCGCCGGTCTTTTGTCCCGTCGTCAAGCTCGTGATGTAACCGTCGCGGTCGTAGTTGGCGACCGTGAAGCGTGAGCGGAAGTTATCGGTGAACGGCAGATCCACGGAACCTTTGAGGTCGCGCCGATCGAGATTGCCGATCGTCATGTCCAGGTCTACGCCGAACTCTTCGGCTGGCGGCTTCGTGTAGAGCCGGATTGCGCCGCCCGTCGAATCGCGTCCGTACAACGTGCCTTGCGGGCCGCGTAGGACTTCCACTCGGTCGAGGTCCACGAACTCGCGCAGCAGCAGGCCGTTGTTCGAAACCTGCCAGATTCCGTCGATGTAAGTGCCGACGTTCGGGATGCCGCGAATCGTGAACGAAGCCGTGTCGGTGCCGCCGAGATTACCGGCCACGACGAGGTTCGGCACGATGGCTTTCAAGTCCTCCATGTTCTCGACGCCCTGCCGTTCGAGCATCTCGCCCGTATAGGCAACCACGGCGAGTGGAACCTCTTGCAGGTTCTGCTCGCGGCGCGTTGCCGTGACGATGATTTCCTCGAGAGCGTCCTGTGACCATGCGCTCTGCGTACCGACCACGGTTGAGCCGGCCAACGCGGCCAGTATCGCCGTGTGCAGCGATGTCCTCTTCATGCGTCTGTCCCCCAGGTGCGTGTTGAGTTGCGAATTGACCACGTTAGGTCAAGCGCTGGATTCTGCGACTGCGCACGGGAAAACGCTAGGGGATATGGCAAAGCCCTTGAGCCGAGAGGGTTTCGCGCGTGGCGGCTGCGCTACACCTTGTTGACTGGCCGAATATTTTTCGGCGCTGAGACGGCCCTGAAACGAACGCGGCCCCACGAGGGGGGGCCGCGTCGAGCCGAGAGGCGAGCAGGCGCCTTAGGCGAAGATTTCCTCGTCCGTGGGCACCTTTTTGTTCGTGATGACCTTGCCGATCCGCGACACGTTCATGAGGTGCTTGTAGTCCAGATTCTCGGAGATCGAGTTGCCGCCCCACGAGCCGCAACCGAGCGTCGTCGTCGGTGCGAAGCCGTTCGTCAGGGAGCCGCCGGCCGTCAGCGAGCTCGCCTGATTCACGACGAGGCGGCTGATCGGCAGCTCGACACCGGCTTCGCGGATGTTGCCCTCGTCGTTCGAGTGCAAGGCCGCAGAGTGCCCGGCGCCCTCGACGAGTAGGTTCGCCTTCGCTTTCGCGACTGCGTCGTGGAACGTCTTGTACGGCAGGATGGCGACGACCGGGCAGAGCTTCTCCTTCGCGAGCAAGTCCGCGGTCCCGGCGCCCTTCGCCGGCAGCAGGATGATGCGCGCGCTGGCCGGCACGTCGATGCCGACCATCGCGCCGATCTCACGCGCGGACTTGCCGACGACGTCCTTGTTCAAATGACCGTCTGCGAAGACGAGCTTGCGCAGCTTGTCGATCTCGGCCTCGTTGTCGGTGAACCAGACTTTGCCCGTGTCCTTGAAGAGCTTGACCGTCTCGTCGTAACGCTCCTCGGGCGTCAGCACGAACTGCTCGTGCGAGCAGATGATGCCGTTGTCGAACGCGGCGCCCGTCACGATCTTGCCGACGGCGTCTTTGAAATCCACGCCGCGGTCGATGATCACAGGCACGTTGCCCGCGCCGACGCCGTACGACGGCTTACCCGACGAGTACGCGGATTTCACCATCGCGCCGCCGCCCGTCGCGACGACGACGTCGACCGAGCGCATGAGCTCCTGCGTCTTGTCGACGGAGCCCTTCTTGATCGTCTGAATGAGGTTGTCGGGGCCGCCGTGCTTCTTGACGATCCGCATGAACTCGGTGGTCAGATGATCGGTGCACTTTTGTGCTTTCGGGTGCGGCGCGAAGATCACGGCGTTGCCGGTCTTCAGCGCGAACATGCCGTTGCACATCGGCGTCGCGACGGGATTCGTGACGGGACATACCGAGGCGACGATACCCATCGGCTTCGCGACGAACACGAGATTGTTCTCTGCGTCCTCGCCGATCACGCCGCGCGACTTCTTGCCCTTCAGGCTGTTCCAGATGACGCGCGCTTTGCCTTTCTTCTTGAGGACCTTGTCCTCGTAGTTGCCGATGCCCGTCTCCTCGACGGCCATGCGGGCGAGCTGCTCGGCGTTGTCGTAAACGTACTTCGCCATGTCGCGCACGATGGCGTCGACCTGCTCTTGGGAGAAGCCCTCGTAAATCGCCTGCGCCTTGCGGGCTTTGGCCACCAGATCCTGTACTTCGTTATCGGTGACTACTACGCGTTCCGGTCTGCTCATGGGTGCTCCTGCGGCGGGCGTGAAGGCAAGGGTTGGGCTCAGCCCAGCATTATCCAAGGTTGACGCCGCTTCCGGCAACCCGGCACGATGCTAAGACGCGACAAATCAAGGGCTTCCCTACCTTGCGCAGCGGTTACTGGCAGGACCTCACGACGGCCGACTTCGGGCGCGTCGACGCCGAAGCTACGGTCGCCCTTCTGCCCGTGGCGGCCGTCGAGCAACACGGCCCGCACTTGCCGCTCGCGACGGACGCCGTCATCGGCGAGGGTCTCGTCCGGGCAGCACTCGAGCGAGTGCCTGCCGGCGCGACGCTGCTGGCTCTGCCTGTGCAGAGCGTGGGTCTGAGCCCCGAGCACTCGAGCTTCGCCGGCACGTTATCGGTTCGCGATTCGACGCTGCTCGACGCGTGGACCGACATCGGCCGCAGCGTCGCGCGCACAGGCGTACGCAAGCTGATCGTGTTGAACACGCACGGCGGTCAGAAAACGCTCGTCGATCTCGTCGCCGTGCGCTTGCGTTCCGAGCTCGGCATGCTCGTCGTGCGCGCGACGTACTTCGCGTTCGGCGCGCCACCGGGCCTGTTCGATCCCGCCGAGGTCGTGCACGACATTCATGGCGGCGAGGTCGAGACGTCGCTGATGCTGCACCTGCGGCCCGACCTCGTGCGCACGGCCGCAGTCGCGGATTTCCGCGGGCTGCCGCACGAGCTCGCGACGCGCAACAAGCTGCTCGGCGCCGAGAAACCGGTCGGCTTCGGCTGGCGAGCGGAGGATCTCAATCCCACAGGGGCTTGCGGCAACGCCGCGAAAGCCGACGGCCGCCGCGGCGCGCAGCACTTGTCGTACTTGGCTGACCGGCTCGCGACGCTCGTCGCAGAGGTCGCGGCTACGCCGCTCACGATCTTGCGTTAGGTTATTCGGGGGAATCATGCAGAGCGCGATGCGAGTGATCGGGGCGGCAATCGCCGTAGTCTCTACGGTAGCTGCGCACGGGCAACCGACCTCCGCGCGCGAGGTGCTCGAGCAAGCGGCTGCGGCGATGGGCGGGCTCTCGCGCCTGCAGAGCCTCGACAATCTCGTCATGACGGGGTTCGGTCAGTACGTGAACCAGCAGGGCGGCAGTGCGCTGTCGCCGGATCCGCATGCACCGCTCAAGTGGACCGTCGCTCACGACGCCGAGCGCATCTTCGATCTCAAGAACGAGCGCGCGCTGAATCTCGACCGGCGCGGCTCGCTATTCCCGTTCGCGATCGAGCAGGGCATGGACCGCACGCCGCGAGCGCAGACCGGCGTCGCGGCGCTCGATCATCCCGTGCCGGCGCTGCTCGAGGCGCTCGATGCCGACACGCGGCTCGGATCCGTCAGCGTCGAGGACGGCGTGACCGTCGTCGAGTTCACGATGCCGCAGGGCCCGACGGTGTGGCTCGCGGTCGATCCCGCCACGAAGCTGCCGGCCTGGGTGCGCACCGTCGGCCCGAGCACGACGCTCGGCGACATCACGACGACGACGTACTTCACGGGCTACTTACCGTTCGGAGATCTTCGATTGCCGGTCGGCCTCATGTCCGCGATGGATTGGCGCGACGTGACGTCGATGATGTTCAACGTCGACTCGTATCGCGTGAATGCGACGAATCTGCCCGCGTTTCCGGCCGCTGCGCCGCCGGCGCAAGCCGCGCCGCGGCGCGCCGAGGCGACGAAGATCGCCGACAAGGTCTGGGACGTGCGGATCGGCGGCAACGGCGGCGCCGTGATCGAGTTCGCGGACCACCTCGTGATGTTCGAGGCGTACAACAACGAGTCGGATACGTTCGCTCGGCTCGACGTCGCCGACGCGCTCGTGCCGGGCAAGAAGGTCACGCACGTGATCGTGTCGCACCATCACTTCGATCACAGCGGCGGCGTGCGCGCCGCCGTGTCGCGCGGTCTGACGATCGTCGCGCGCCGCGGCAACGAAGGCATTTTCCGCGAGATGGTCGCGCGGCCCGCGCCGAATTTTCCCGACGCGCTCGCGCGCAATCCGCAGCCGCTGAAGTTCGTGCCGGTGGATGAGCAGCTCACGCTCGACGACGGCACGATGCGCGTCGACGTCTATCACGCGGTCGGGCACCTGCACATGGCCGAGGCCGTGTTCGCGTACATTCCCGGCCCGCGCATCTTTCTCGAGGGCGACTTCACGACGTACGACTGGGATTGGAACTGGTGGGGCGGCGCGTATCTCGACAACGTCGAGCGCTACCGCTTGAACCCGGCGATCAACATTCCGGTGCACGGCATCGTGACGCCGTACGACGAGACGATCGCGACGATCGAAAAGCAGGTGAAGCAAGCGCGCGACTATTGCACGCGGCAAGCGCGCGCCGGCGTGTTTCCCGCGGGGTGCCCGGTGCAGTACGCGCGCGAGCTGAAATAGCCGGCTAGCCGCCCGACTTTTCGGCGAGGTCCAAGTGTCCCGCGCGCTCATGCTTCGCGCGCAGGTACCGCTCGTTGTGCGTGTTGCTCGTCGTCACGAGCGGCAGGCGTCCCGCGACCTCGATGCCGTGGTCGCGAAGCGAGTTGATTTTCTGCGGGTTGTTCGTCAACAGCCGAATGCGCTTGATCCCGAGCTCCGTCAGCAGCGCGGCCGCGACGTCGTAGCTGCGTTCATCCGCAAGGAAGCCCAAGTGCTTGTCGGCATCCACGGTGTCGAGCCCGCCGTCCTGCAGCACGTACGCGCGCAGCTTGTTCGGCAGCCCGATGCCGCGGCCTTCCTGATCGAGATAGAGCAAGACGCCGCCGCCGAGCGCTTCGATGCGCGCGACGGCCGTGCGCAGCTGCTCGCCGCAATCGCAGCGCAAGCTGCCGAGGAGGTCGCCGGTCAGGCACGCCGAGTGCAATCGCACCGGAACGGCCGTCGCCGGGTCCGGCTTGCCGATCACGACGGCGACATGCTCGCCCAAGCTGTGCTCGTCGCGGAACACCGCGATCTCGCAGTCGAGCGCGTCGGCGAGCGGCACGCGCGCGCGAGAGAGAAGTTGCAGCGCGTGATGGCCGAAGCGCGGCGCGTGATGCACGACGTCGCTGATCGCGATCGTCGTGACGCCGGGCGGCGCGTCCGTGCCCGCGTCGAAGCCGATCAGCGCCGGCACGAGGCGCCCGGCTTTGGCGAGCTGGAACGAGGCGGCGGCGAACGGGGCGTTCGGCGGCGCCGGATCGACTCGGAGCCCGGTGCGAACGACTGGGCTGATACCGTCTATGCCCGCGATCGCACGCAAGGCCTCGAGATCCGTCGAAGGCGGAAAAGCGATCGCAACGGCGCCGCCGAGTTGATGCGACAAGCCGGCAGCGTGTGCGCGTTCCGCGGTCACGAGCAACACGGTACGGTCTTTCCCCGCCGCGACGAGGCGTTCGAGCAGCGGTTGCTGGAGCGCTTCGATGGCCGCGACGACGAGGCCGCGCGCGCCGTCGGTGACGTGCACGGCACGTCCGCGGCGCAGCTCGTCGACGGCGCGGTCGAACGACAAAGCGGCGGGATTACCGTTGATTTCGGGCTCGGTTGTCACTGACGTCCAAAAGGCGTGTGTTTCTAGGGTGTTAGGATACCAGCTCGGACCCTTACGTTCCGCGCGCCGCGCGCTTCGGTTCAATGCGACGAGAGGCCAAGAGCCCGGAAGCCAGCAATTACGCCGCGCTCGAGGCACGAGCGTGGCGGTCATTGCTGGCCGCTTGTGCCGCCTCGAGGCGCTCCGCCGCCGAAGATTTCGACTGGCTCGAGCGCCGCGGCGGCGCCTACGTGCCCGCCGCCAATGCCCCGGAGGCGGTCAGGCCGATGCTAGAGCTCTACGCGCCATTGTGCGATGCGCAAGCTGAACGCCCGCTGACGATCGCGCACCTGGGCCAGAGCCTCGACGGCAATATCGCGACGGCGTCCGGCGACTCGTACTACGTGACGGGGCCCGACAACGTGCGGCACTTGCACCGGCTGCGGGCGCTATCGCAAGCCGTCGTCGTCGGCGCCGGCACCGTCGCGCGCGACGACCCGCAGCTCACGGTTCGACATGTCTCGGGCTCGAACCCGGTTCGCGTCGTTCTCGATCCGTCGGCACGGCTCGACGCGCAGCGGCGCGTGTTCACGGACGGCGTTGCGCCGACGCTCGTCGTTCACGCGGCCGGAGTCGAAGCCGAGGCGCCGGGCCGCGCCGAGGTGCTACGAGTATCGAGCGGCGGCGCAGGCCTCGACTTGGGCGCGCTGCTCGCGATGCTGCGCAACCGAGGGCTCACGTCGGTATTCGTCGAAGGCGGGGGCGCGACGGTCTCGCGGTTCATCGAAGCCGGGCTCGTCGACCGGCTGCACGTCGCTATTGCGCCGATCGTGACCGGGCGCGGCCGGGCCGGCCTCACGCTGCCGGCGCGCGAGCGCATCGCGGAGTGTCTGCGCCCCGCGCATCGCGTGTTCACGATGGGCGGCGACGTCTTGTTCGACTGCGACTTGCGCTCTGCCGCGCCGGCTGCGGACGAGCCGACCGGCTCGCTAACTCGCGCGGTCTAGACGTTCACTGCTAGCGAACCGTCTGCTCCGTCACGCCGAGCGCGTTCAACTGCTCGAGTAGTGCGTTGGCTTCGGGACTCATGATGCGATTGCCGCCCGGGAGATTCGGCCGCAGCAACGTCTTCAGCGCCATGTCGTACTGGTGGCGCGCGAAGTAAAGGCTCGCGAGCGGCACGTAGGGCGCCGATTGAACGTGGTTCTCGCGCGCGTAGGCGGCAACACTCATCTCGTATGCGTCGATGGCGCGGCCGTAGTTGGCTTGCACGGTGTACAGGTAGCCGTAGAAGCTCCAGAGGTCGGCGCGGTCGGCGCCGAAAATCGCTTGCATCTCGTCGAGCTGCAGCTCGACGCCGCGCAAATCGTTTGCAGCAAGCCGGTCCATCGCGACCTCGAGGCTGGCGTTGAACGCGGTCCATTCGCGCATCGCGGCAGCCGCCGCCTCGTCGGACAACGGCTTCGCGCTGGCATCGTCCTTCGCCATCGCGAAGCGAATGATCGTGTGGATACCTTCCGAGCCGACCCGCTTGCCTGCGGCGATGCGAGGCAAGTAACGCCATCCGGCCAGCGCGCGGATCGCCGGATCCTCGAACAGTGCGTCGCTCGACCTGACGACGCTGATGTTCTCTACGGTGCCTGCCGCCGTCACGTCGAACTTCAGCTGCACATCCCCTTCGAGGCCGCGCTTGAGCGCGTCCGGCGGATAGTCGGGCGCCTTGCGAACGATCGGCTGGAAACTGAGCGCCATCTTCACGAACTCCACGGAGATCGGCTGCCCATCCGTGTCGGACGAGCGATCCGCGTCCACGTGCTCGATCGGCGTGTTGCTTGGCGCATCCTGCGCGATCGATGGCGGAGCAGCTGCCGGAGACGCGCTCGGCGTGGACGGCGAGGGCGTCGTCAACGAAACGATCGTTACGGCGGCCGCCGCCACGCCGGCCAGCGCCAGGCCGCCCACGACGAGCGAAGCGCGCGCCCTGCGCACCGGCGCGCTTTGGGGGAGACGCGAGGCGAGCAGGGCGCGCTCGAGCAACGTCGCCGGCACAGGCGGCACGAGCAGCGTGTGCAGCTCGGTGTCGGCGTGCCACGCGGCGGCGCAATCCGCGCACGCGGCGAGGTGCTCGTCGACTCGCGCGCGCTCGGCCGGCGCGAGGCGCGCGCGGCGCTGGTTTACGAGAATCGATGCGACGTCGTTGCAGCTCATGTCACTTCACCAGTGCGAGAGTGGGCGCTCGGCCGTCTGCGGCGAGCAACTTGCCGAGGCGCACGCGCGCGCGGTAGAGGCGCGCTTTGAGCACGTCGGTCGAAAGATCGGTCATGGCTTGAAGCTCGGCGAGGTCGTAGCCCTCGACGTGCAGGGCCAGCAGCGCGCGCTGCTCGCGCTCGAGCTTCGCGAGCGCGCCGAGAAGCCTGCGTTCCGCGAGCTCGGCTTCGGCGCGCTCTTCGGGCGTCGGCTCGTCGCTCGAGCGCGTCGAGTCGAAGTCCTCCGCCGATGTGTGGACCGGAGAGCGCGCGCGCCGGCGCGCGCCGTCGACGAACACGCGGTAGGCGATTTTCAGCAGCCAGGTTTTCGGCTGGTCGAGCGTGCGCAGCGTCGCCAGGTGCGTGTATGCGCGCACGCAGACTTCCTGCACGACATCCTCGGCGTCTTGGCGGTTGCCGGTCAGCCGGTAGGCCGACCGAAACAGCGCCGTGAAATGCGGCGCCACGAGCGCGCGGAATTCCGGATGGGCCGCTGTCATCGCCGTCTCGCGTTCATAGCACCTAACACGCTCGAGCGAGCGTTCGGTAACGGGCGGCCTAGAGCCAGCCGACGAGGTCTACGTGGCCGACCCGCAGCTCCGACCGGTCGGCGTGCACGTGGGCGCTGCGGCGCTCGTGCCAGCTCGTCAACGCGGCGCGGCTTTCGGGAGCGATCTCCAAAGCCGCGCCGAGCCAGCCGTCGAGCAGCGCGAGCTGCATCGCGTGGTCCTTCTTGCCGATGACCCAGTCGCTCGTCGCGACACTGAGCTCGTAGCCGTGGGCTTCGAACGCCGCTTCGGCGGCGGCCGCGGCGCGCATGCCCAAGGCCGGCCCGAAGCCTTTGTCGTAGAGCTGATGGCGATTGAACATGGCGAGCACCGTAACGTCCTCGGGCTCGGCGGGTTTGGCCTGCGTTCGGCCGTCATACGTCAGAGCGAACGCGACCGCCGCGCGCGCTTCGCGGCAACGCTGCGCGAGCTGGTCGAGCCACGCGTGGGAAACGAGGTCGAGCAGCGCAGCGGCCGTCACGAGCCCGCCGGCGGGCAGCTCTAGGGCGGTGAGGTCCGAGAGATCGACGCTCTCGCAGTCGAGCTCGCAAGAGAAATCCGCGCCACGAACGTCGAGCCCGCGTTGCGTGCGTGCGGCCGCGCTGCCGCGCCGCGTGGCCCACGCCGCCGTCGCCGCAAGCGCGGCCTCGAGCAGCGCGCGGTCGTTGTCGGCGAGGCGCCAACGCTGCGCGCCGCCGAGCAGCGGCGCGAGATAGCGCACGTTCGAGCCCGCGCCGGCGCCAAGGTCGACGACCTCGAGCGGCGCGGTCTGCGTGCCGCGCGCGAGGCGGCCGCGCAGCTCGGTGACGAGTGAAGCGGAGCGGGCTGCTGCGTCGAACGGTTCGCGCAGCCCGAGCCACTCGGCGGAGAAGCCGCTCACGCTCTCGCGCCGAGACCGTCTAGCGCAGCCGCGAACTTCGTTGCCGCGGCTGCCCACGTCGGCAACGACGCTCGCGCAGCGCGCGCGTTGGCCGCAAGGTCGGCGCGGCGCCCGGCGTCGTCGATCACGCACGCGAGCGCTTTCGCGAGCGCGCGGCTGTCGCCGGGAGCGACGAGGATCGACGCAGTCGCGGGCACGGTTTCGGGAATCGCGCCGGCCGTCGTGCTTATGACGGGTAGGCCGAACGCGACGGCCTCGGCGAGCGCCATGCCGTAGCCTTCGAGATACGAGGGCAGCACGAACACGTCGGCGCGCGCGTACTGGCGCTCGAGCGCCTCGCGGTCGAGGTCGCCGAGCAAGCTCACGCGTTTGCGCAGGCTCAACCGGTCGATGCGATGCTGGATCGCGGCGACTGTCGGTGCGTCGCGCAGCAAACTGCCGGCGCAGGTCAGGTGCCAGTGCCGGTCGCGAATCTCGTTCAGCGCGTCGAGCAGAACCGCGTGGCCTTTGCGCGGCGTCAGCGTGCCGACGCAGAGCAGCTCCAAGAGATCTTGCGGTGCGCCCGGAACGACCGTGCTCTTCGCGTCCGAGCTGCCGCGCGTCTTGCGCCGGTCCACGCCGGGCTCGACGACGCGCAAGCTTGCGACGGGCACGCCGTCGGCCGCGAGCGTGCGCGCGGTCCATTGGCTCGTCGTGACGACGCGCCGCGCGTAGCCGAGCGCGCTGCGCTCGAGCGCGCCGTAGCGCTCGGCCTGAATCGGGTCGAGGCCCGTCTCGAGCGCGACGGGATGGTGCACGAGCGCGACGAGCGCGAGGCGTTTCGATTCGTCGGCGAGCAAGCGGTCGAGGCCGGGCAGTGCGAGGCCGTCGATCACGACGAGCCTACCGTCCCCGATCGCGGCGAACGTCGCTCGCGCGGCGCGCAGCGCAGCGGGTGTCGGCGAGGGGAAGCTCGCGTCGAGCGCATGCACGGCGACGCGCCAGCCGCGCTCGGTCAACCCGGCGAGTATCTCGCGGTCGTAGATGTACCCGCCCGTCGGAGTCTGAATGTCGCCGGGCACGACGAAGTCGATGCTGCGCACGCTAGCGCTCGAGCTCGGCTTCGTAGGCGGCCCATGCGACGTGCGACTCGTGCAGCGTCACGCGCAAGCTCGTGAGCCCCTTCGCGTGCGCCCCGAGCTCGCCGGCCGCGATCTTCGCTGCGATGCGCCCGTGAATGACGAAAGCTAGGAACTCGGTCGTCGTGTTGCGCCCGCGAAAGGCCGGCTCGTCGTCGAGGTTGCGGAAGTTCAGAGCCGACAGCACGGCGCGCAAACCGTCGCCGGCGCGGCCGATGTCGACGACGATGCCGTCGGGATCGAGCTCGCTGCGGCGAAACTCGACGTCGACGACGTACGTTGCGCCGTGCAGCTTCTGCGCGGGCCCGAAAACCTGCCCCTGAAAGCTGTGCGCGATCATGAAGTGGTCGCGAACGGAGACACTGAACATGCGTTGGCTACCGCTAATACGCGATTCGATGCGTCAAAGTGTACCCGGGCGACGACGTCAATCGTGCGAGCAAGGCCGGCAGCTCGTCGAACGGGCTTTCGCCGGTCACGAGCGCATCGAGCTCCGCGTGCGCAAGCAGGCGCAGCGCGAGCTCCATGCGGCGTGCGTGGGTCCATCGCGAGCGCTGCGCGGCCGCAACGGCGCCGACCTGCGACGACGCGAGCTTCAGGCGCCGGCTGTGGAACGCGGCGCCGAGCGGCACGGCCGGCGACGCATCCCCGTACCAGCTCGCCTCCACGATGGTCGCCTCGTAGCCCGCGAGCTCGAGCGCGGTCGCAAGCCCGGCCGAGGTGCCGCTCGTGTGCACGACGACATCGGCGTCGCGGCGTGCGGCGCCCGGTTCGCGAAACGGCACGCCGAGCGCGCGCGCCGCGGCGGTCTTGCGCACATCGACGTCGACAAGCTCGATCTCGGTCCCGGCTATCCGAGCCGCGAGCCAGGCGACGAGGCAGCCGACGGTGCCGGCGCCGACGACGGCGATGCGGTCGCCGATGCGCGGCGTCGCGTCCCACAGCACGTTGACCGCGGTTTCGAGGTTCGCGGCGAGCACTGCGCGCGCGGGCGGCACGCCGTCGGGCAGCGGGTGGAGGGCAGCGGCGGGCACGACGTAGCGCGTCTGGTGCGGATACAGGCAGAACACGGGCCGGCCCACGAGCGCCGCGGGGCCTTGCTCGACGATGCCGACGTTCGCGTAGCCGTACTTCACGGGTGCCGGGAACTCCCCGGCCTGGAACGGCGCGCGCATGCGCCCGTACTCGCTTGCGGGCACCCTGCCCCCGAAGACGAGCGCTTCGGTGCCGCGGCTGACGCCGGTGTAGAGCGTGCGCACGAGCGCCTCGTTGGCGGCCGGAGCGCGCAGCGGTTCCGCGCGAATCTCGCCGCGCCCGGGCCCGGCGACCCAGAACGCGCGCGCTTGCTCGGCGGATTTCGTCATTGGACGGCGGCTCACGTTCGGGCGCAGCGCCCGGCCGGCATACTTGCAAACCGGTTGGCCGGCGTGCAAGCGTCACGCCCCATGCCGCCCCCGCCCGCCGTCGATTCCGAGCGTCAGCCTACGAGCTGGCGCCTCGTCCTTGGCAGCGCCGCGAACTGGGTGACGCTCGTGCGCGCAGCGATCGCGGTGCTCCTTGCTGCGCTCCTAGGCGCGCCGCCCACGCGCGAGCTCGATTGGGTGCTGGTTGGCCTCGGGAGTACCGCGGTTGCGCTCGACGGAGTCGACGGCGCGCTGGCTCGCGCCCGCAACGAGGCCAGCGACTTCGGGGCGCGGTTCGACATGGAGACCGACGCGTTCCTGATCCTCGTGCTTGCGGCGCTCGTGTGGCAGCACGACAAGGCCGGCGTGTGGATTCTTGCGGCGGGCCTGCTGCGCTACGCATTCGTCGCGGCGAGTTGGGTGCTGCCGTGGCTCGGTGCTCCTCTGCCGCCGAGCCGGCGGCGCCAAGCCGTATGCGTCGTGCAGATCGTGTCGCTGCTCGGCGCGCTCGCGCCGGTCGTCGTGCCGCCGTTCAGCGCTGCGCTCGCGCTCGCGGGGCTCGCGGCGCTCGTCTGGTCGTTCGGCGTCGACGTGCGCTGGCTCGCACGGAACGCGAGCTCGTGAGCGGCCGATGAAACGAGCGGCTTCGCTTTCCGTGCGGCACTGGGTCGCGCTCGCTGCGGCGCTCGTCGTGTTGAACGCGGCGCTGACGTTCGGCAACGTCTGGCCGACGCTGTGGGTTGCCCCGCGCGCAGAGCTCTCGATCGAGTTCGCTGCGCTCACGCTCGCGTTGGTAGCGTGGGCCGCGTTCGTGCGGCCGCTCGGCACGAAATCGCTCGTCGCGCTGACGCTGCTCGTGCTCGTTCTCGTCGTCGGCCGTTACGCCGAGGTCACCGCGCCGGCGCTCTACGGCCGGCCCGTGAACTTGTACTGGGATGGCCAGCACCTGCCGAAGGTCGCGGCCATGCTCGCCGAGGTCGCGCCGTGGTGGCTCTTGATCGTGCTCGTCGCGGGGCTCGTCGTCTTTTTCGCGGCGCTCTGCGCCGGGATCGCGTGGTGCCTCGACGCAATCACGCGGACGCTGCGCGTTCCGTCTGCGCGTCGCGCCGTCGGCGCTTTGGCCGGCGCCGTCGTCGCGCTGTACGTGCTCTCGCATTCGCTCGACTGGCCGATCAAGTACCGCTACGCACTGCCGGTGTCGGCCACTTACTTGCAGCAGGCGCAGTTCGTCGTTGCAGCGACGACGGCCGATCCGAGCCGCGACCTGCCGGGGCTGCCGCTGCCGCGATCCGATCTCGCGCGCCTCGAAGGCGACGACATCCTGCTGATGTTCCTCGAGTCGTACGGCGCCGTGACGTACGACGAGCCGACGATCGCGCGCACGGTCTCGCCCGCGCGCGACGAGCTCGCTCACGCCGCAGCCGAGACGGGCCGTCAGGTCGTCTCGGCGTATGCGTCGTCGCCGACTTTCGGCGGCGGCTCGTGGCTCGCGCACGCGAGTTTCATGAGCGGCGTCGACGTGCGCGACAGCGGCGACTACATGTTGCTGTTGACTCAACACCGCGAGACGTGGCCCAAGCTGTTTCGCGACGCGGGCTACCGCACGATCGCCGTGATGCCGGGCATGCGAAGCGCATGGCCCGAAGGCGCGTTCTACGGCTTCGACACGATTTACGACGAGCTCGCGCTCGAGTATCGCGGCCCCGAGTTCGGCTGGTGGCGAATTCCCGACCAGTTCTCGCTCGCGCGCATCGCCGAGCTAGAGAGCGCGGGCGACTCCCACGCGCCGCGGCTGACGTTCATGCCGACGATCAACACGCACATTCCGTTCCTGCCCGTGCCGCCGTACCAAGCGGACTGGAAGCGCATCGTGAAGGGCGATCCGTACGCTCCCGCCGACGTCGAGGCGAGCCTCGCGCAAACGCCGGACTGGGAAGCGCTCGGCGGCCCGTACGCCGACTCATTCGTTTATACCTTCACGTACCTCGCAGGGTACTTGCGCGAGCGCAACGCGACCGACGAAACGCTGGTGCTGATCGGAGATCATCAGCCCGCCGCGAGCGTCGCGGGAGTCGGCGCGCGTTGGGACGTTCCGGTCCACGTCGTGACGCGGCGCGCGGACGTTGCGGCGGCGCTCGTCGCAGCGGGATTCGTCGAGGGTGTCGCGCTCGCGCCGCAGCAGCGCGCGGTCGCAACTCTGCCCGAGCTCTCGGTCTTGCTGCTCGAGACGTTCGCCGCGCCCTAAACGCTATCGGCCCTCACGGCGTAGACGTCGCCGGAACGCGCGCCTTGCGGCAAGCCGCTCAAGAGCGCGCGCATGCCGGCCGCGTCGAGCCAGCCCGCGCCCACGAGCCGGTGGGTCTCGCCGACGGACCAGTTGTAGCGGTACGGCGCGAGCTCGGCGAGCCGATCGATGCAAGCGAGCGCGATCTCGCGCGTTGCCGGGACGCACTCGAAAGACAATGCGCGGACCGGCGTCGCGAGGCCCGCGAGCGCTTCCGCTTCGAAGCCCTCGATATCGATCTTGACGAACGCGGGCTCGCCGTAGCGCTCGACGAGCGATTGCAGGGTCACGACGTCGACGCGCGTGCCGCGCGTCCACTGCACGCTCGTGAATCCCGGCTCGCGTCCGACGGCATCGACCCAGTCCTGCGACAGCGTCGTGACGGTCGGCGTTCGCTCGCTGACCAATAGCTCGGCGCTTCCCGCCGCGCGGCCCACGGCTTGCGGCACGATCTCGACGCCGGCGTCGTTGCCATAGAGCCAGCGCAAGATTCGGACGAAGTCGGGCTGCGGCTCGATCGCGACGACGCGCGCGCCGAGGCTGCGCCAGCAGCGCACGCGATTACCGGCGTGCGCGCCGACGTCGAAGCAGAGCGCGCCGCGCATCACGAACTGCGAATAGAACTGCCGCAGCCGGCGCGCCCGAAACGGGATGCCGTAATACATCGCGAGCGAACGCGCTATGCCGAAAGCACGTGCCGTGGCACTCATGGCGCGATTCTAGCGGCACCGCGCTTGTCGCCGTGCGTCTTGCGCTGCAAGATCGCTGCGTAAGCTTGAAGGAGCCCTCGATGCCGCACGTTCGACCGCTCGCATCCCTCGTGCTCGCTACCGGCTGCGCGCTCGCCGCAGGTGCGCAGCCGAGCCAAGCGCCGCTCGAGGTGCCGTTTCGCCAGTTCGAGCTCGAGAACGGCCTCAACGTGATCCTGCATCGCGACGCGAGCGTGCCCGTCGTCGCCGTCAACGTGTGGTATCACGTCGGCTCGGCCAACGAGCGCGAGGGACGCACGGGTTTCGCGCATCTGTTCGAGCACTTGATGTTCGAGGGCTCGAGGAACGTGCCCGAAGGCGCGTTCGACACGCTGCTCGAGGCGGCCGGCGGCAACAACAACGGCTCGACGACCTCCGACCGAACGAACTATTTCATCGACATCCCTGCGAACGCGCTCGAGCTCGCGCTGTTCTTGGAGTCGGACCGCATGGGCTACTTGCTCGATGCGACGTCGCCGACGCTCGTCGACGGTCAGCGCGATGTCGTCAAGAACGAGCGGCGGCAGAGCTACGAGAACAGGCCGTACGGCATGGCCGAGCTCACGCTCGACGAGCGCCTCTGGCCGGCGGGGCATCCTTATCACTGGCCGACGATCGGCTACATGGAGGATCTGACGGCTGCGAGCTACCAAGACGTCGTCGACTTCTTCAAGCTCTATTACGCGCCGAACAATGCGAGTTTGGTGATTGCGGGCGACATCGACTACGACGCTACGCAGGCCCTCGTCGAAAAATGGTTCACGGAGATCCCTCGCGGCGCGGACGTTGCACCCGTCGCGCCGCCGGCCGCGCAGCTGACGCACGTCGAGCGCGTGACGATGAAAGACCGCGTGCGGCTGCCGCGTCTCTACCTGGCTTGGCTGACGCCGCGGCACTTCGGGCCCGGCGACGCGGCGCTCGACCTCGTGGCTTCCGTGCTCGCGGACGGCAAGAACTCGCGCCTCTACAAGCGGCTCGTCTACGACATGCAGATCGCGCAAGACGTGACGGCCTATCAAGCCTCGGCCGCGCTCGGCAGCTCGTTTCAGATCGTTGCGACGGCGAGGCCGGGCCACACCGCGGCAGAGCTTCAAGCCGCGATCGACGAGGAGATCGAGCGCCTCAAACGCGAGCCGCCCGACACACGAGAGGTCGAGCGCGCGCTGAATCAGATCGAAGCGTCGTTCTACCGGCAAATGGAGAGCGTCGGTGGGTTCGGCGGCAAAGCCGACCAGCTCAACGCGTACTTCACGGCCGGCGGCGGCCCCGACTTCTTTGCCGAGGATCTCGCGCGTTACGAAGCGCTGTCGCCGAGCGACGTGCAGTCGGCGGCGCTGCAGTGGTTGCCGCCCGCGCGGCGTGTAGAGCTCGTCGTCGAGCCGGAGTCCGCGCCATGAGCTCACTACGCCTCGCAGCGCTCGTACTGCTGTTCCCCGCCGTGTTGGCCGCGCAGCAGCCGGCCAACCGAACGCAGCCGCCGTCGCTCGGTCCCGCCGTGTCGTTGTCGTTGCCGCGAATCGAGGAGCGCCGGCTCGCGAACGGGCTCAAAGTGTGGCTCGTCGAGTCGAGCGAGGTGCCGCTCGTGCAGCTGAACCTCGTCGTGCACGCCGGCAGCGGCGACGACCCCGAAGGCGAGTTCGGTCTCGCGACCCTCACGGCCGCGATGCTCGACGAAGGCGCCGGCGCGCGCAGCGCGCTCGAGATCGCCGACGCCGCGGAGTTCCTCGGCGCCGACTTGAGCACCGCGAGCTCGTTCGACGCGTCGGCCGTGCGGCTGAACGTGCCGGCGCGGGCACTCGCGGATGCCCTGCCGATCATGCTCGACGTGCTCGCCAAGCCTACGTTCCCGGCCGAGGAGCTCGAGCGGTTGCGGCAAGAGCGCCTGACGGCGCTGCTCCAGGCGCGCGACGACCCAGCGGCTGTCGCCACGCCGGCGTTCACGCGCGTCGTCTACGGCAACGAGCATCGCTACGGCACGAGCGCGGTAGGCACGACGGCGACGCTCACGGCGTTCAGCACGGCGCAGCTTCGAGAGTTCCACGCCGCGATGTATCGCCCGAGCAATGCGACGCTGATCGTCGTCGGCGACATCGCCGGGGCCGGCGGCTTTACGCCGATCGAGAGTGCGTTCGCTGCGTGGACCGCGCGCGGCGCGCCGGCCAAGAAACCCGTAGCGGCCGCGGAAATGCGGGACGGCGTGCAAGTCGTGATCGTCGACATGCCCGGCGCGGAGCAGTCGCAGATCCGCATCGGAGCCGTCGGTGTCGCGCGCTCTGCGCCCGATTACTTCGCGCTTCAGGTCTTGAACACGGTGCTCGGCGGCTCGTTCACGTCGCGGCTGAATCAAAACTTGCGCGAGGAGCACGGGTACGCGTACGGCGCGTCGTCGCGGTTCGACATGCGGTTGTCTGCGGGACCGTTCGCGGCTGCTGCCGGCGTGCAGACGGACAAGACGGCCGAGTCGCTGACGGAGTTCTTCAACGAGCTCACCGCGATCCGCGAGCCGCTCGACGCGGACGAGCTCGGCAAGGCCAAGAACTTCCTCGCGCTTCGCTTCCCCGGCAGCTTCGAGACGATCGAGGATCTCGCGGGCCGGCTCGAGGAGCTCGCCGTCTACGACTTGCCGCAGCGCTACTTCGCCGACTACATGGCCAACATCTCCGCCGTCACGGCGGCCGAGGTGCAGCGTGCCGCCGAGGCGCACATCCGGCTCGACGACCTCGCCGTCGTCATCGCCGGCGACGCCGATCGCATCGGGCCTGCGGTTAGGGCGCTCGAGCTCGGGCCCGTGCGCGTGATCGGCGTCGAGGAAGCGGTGCCGTAATGTGTCGGCTCATGCTCTATCTCGGGCCCGAAGCGACGCTGAGCGCGCTGATCGTCGAGCCCGAGCACTCTTTGATTAGGCAGAGCGTTCACAGCAAGGAGCGCGAGGAACCGCTGAACGGCGACGGCTTCGGGATCGGCTGGTACGCGAGCGACCGCAGCGCGGAGCCGGCCGTGTTCCGATCGATCACGCCTGCATGGAACAACCGCAACCTGCACAACCTCGCGCGTGTGGTCGCGAGCGACTGCGTGCTCGCGCACGTGCGCGCTGCCACGCAATCGAGCGGCGTCAACGACGCCAACTGCCATCCGTTTCGATGGCGCCAGTATCTGTGCATGCACAACGGCGACGTCGCGAATTTTCGGCTCGTGCGCCGCAAGTTGCTCGAGTCGGTCTGCGACGAAGCGTTCGGCAACGTCTACGGCAGCACGGATTCGGAGCACTTCTTCGCGCTGTTCATCGACTCGCTGCTGACGCTCGACGAGCCCGACCCCGCGTTGCGAATGGCCAAGGCGCTCGCGCGCGCGATCGACCGCGCGCTCGAGCTCGTGGAGGCCACGGGCACGGCCGAGGACAGTTACTTGAACGTCGCGATCTCGGACGGCGAGCATGCCGTCGTCTCGCGGTTCACGGATGCCGACGACGGCGTACCGGAGACGCTGTATTACATCGCCGACCAGATCTACCGCGACATCGGCCCGACTGCGAAGCGCCAAGGCACGAAGGCAGTGATCGTGAGCTCGGAGCGCTTGACGAGCGACGCGCGCTGGAAGGAAGTGCCGCCCGGCCAGATCATCATCCTGCGCCGCGACCGCGCGCCCGAGTTCATGGACGCCCGCACGGCTCGACCGGCGTCCTGACGCGCGGCGCGGCGGGCTAGCCGACGATCGTACCGAAGAGCTCGCCGATGCCGGCCGTCGCGGCCATGGCTAGAGCGCCCCAGAGCGTCACGCGCGCCGCAGCGGTGCCGATCGCGGCGCCGCCTGCGCGCGCGGCAACGGCGCCGAGCAACGCCAAGAACACGAGCGCCGTTGCCGGCACCGCGATCAGCACGGCCTGCGTGGGGACTGCGGCGGCAACGACGAGCGGCAGCAGGGCGCCGCACGCGAAGCTCGCGGCCGAGGCGGCGGCGGCTTGCAGCGGCCGCGCTATCGAGAGGTCGGTGATGCCGAGCTCGTCGCGCGCGTGTGCGCCGAGCGCATCGCGCGCCATCAGCTCGTCGGCCACTTGCTTCGCGAGGTCGGCGTTCAAGCCGCGGCCAATGTAGATCGCCGTGAGCTCGCGGCGCTCGCCGGCGTCGTCGGTTTCG
>Ga0315912_10001676_pt1 | contig 26098 bp, 18 predicted proteins | sample VfabasoilMG_FD_204469 | JGI IMG/M metagenome (GOLD analysis project Ga0315912, IMG submission 204469) | Garden soil microbial communities collected in Santa Monica, California, United States - V. faba soil | ecosystem: Environmental > Terrestrial > Soil > Garden | place: USA: California... | reverse complement strand
CCGCCTTGGCCGGGCCGCGCAGCGCGCCCTCGGCGCCGAGGCCGCGCAGCACCGCGACCGGGTCGGCGCCCGGACGCGCGAGGCGCTCGCGCACCAGCGATTCCACCACCGCACCCAGCCCGCGGCGAGGCGTGTTCCAGATGCGGAAGAACGAGGCGGTGTCGAGCGGGTTCACGGCCAGTCGCAGGTAGGCCAGGACGTCCTTCACCTCGCGGCGCTGGAAGAACGACACGCCGCCCACGATCTCGTACGGCACGCCGGTCTGGCGCAGCTCGGTCTCGAGCGCGCGCGACTGAGCGTTCGTGCGGTAGAGCACGGCGCAGTCCTCCAGCCGCCGGCCGCGCGCCTGCTGTCTCTGCAGCCACTGCCGCACGCGCTTCGCCTCGAACTGCTCGTCGGGAAGCAGCGCGAACGTGAGCCGCTCGCCCGCCTCGCGCTCGCTCCACAGCGTCTTGCCCTTGCGCGCCAGGTTGTTCGCGATGACCGCGTTGGCCGCGTCCAGGATGTTGCGCGTGCTGCGGTAGTTCTGCTCCAGCCGGATCGTGACCGCCCCCGGGAACGCCTTCTCGAAGTCCAGCACGTTGGCAAGATCAGCGCCACGCCAGCCATAGATGCTCTGGTCGTCGTCGCCGACCACGAACACGTTGCCGTGCGAGCTGCCGAATGCCTGCACGAGCCGGAACTGCGCATGGTTCGTGTCCTGGTACTCGTCCACCAGCACGTGCTCGAAGCGGCGCGACCAGCGCGCGCCCGCGTCGGGGAACTCGCGCCACAGCCGCACCGTCTCGCCGATCAGGTCGTCGAAGTCGAGCGCGCCCGCGCGGCGGAGTGCGCCCTGGTACTGAGCGAACAGCTTGGCGATGTTCTGGTCGAACTCGGTCATCGCCGCTCGCTCGGCCTCGGCCGGCGAGACCAGCGCGTTCTTCGCGTCCGAGATGCGGCCCAGGACGATGCCGGTCTTGTACACGGTGTCGGGCAGGCCGGAAGCACGCAGCAACTCGCGCAGCACGCTCTCCTGATCGTCGCGATCGTAGACACTGAATCCCGCGGGCAGCCCCAGCGTCGGGGCCTCGCGGCGCAGCAGCCGCAGCGCCGTGGCGTGGAACGTGCCGAGCCAGACCCGCGACGCCGCCGGACCGAGCTGGGCCTCGATGCGCTCGCGCATCTCGCGTGCGGCGCGGTTCGTGAACGTGAACGCCAGCACGGCGTCGGGGCGCACGCCGCGGGAGAGCAGCCGGCCGATGCGCGCCGTCAGCACGCGCGTCTTGCCCGATCCGGCGCCGGCGATCACCAGGGCGGGCCCGCGCTCGTGTTCGACAGCTTCCTGCTGGGCGGGATTCAGGGTGGCGACGGGCACGGACACTCCACACGAGGGGCAGTCGGGTGCTTCGGACCGCCGAATCTATCGCATGCACGCGGGCCACTCCACCCGCAGGACTTGTTGCCTGAAACGCGACGGGCCGCCGGGGGATCCCGGCGGCCCGTGTGCGTGCGACACGACCTCACTTCACGAACAGCATCTCGCGGTACTTGGGCAGCGGCCAGTGTTCGTCGTCCACCATGGCCTCCAGCTGGTCGGCCGCCGCTCGCACCTCGTGCATGAGCGGCCGCATCTTGCCGCCCAGGGTGCGGCACGCGGCGAGTTCGTCGCCGTGGTGCAGCCCGGCGAGCAGCGCCTGCATGCGCGCGACCCCGTCCTGGAGTGCTTCCAGCCCCGCCGCCAGCGCGCTCACGCGCTTGCCGTAGGCCGAGCCCTTGAGCGAACCCGCCGCCTCCCCCATCACACGCCACGCCGAACCGGTCACGCCGAGCTGGCGCTCGACGGCCGGGATCACCGCCGTGTTGACGAGGTCGATCAGCGTTTCGGCCTCGAGCGTGACCTGCTTCAGGTAGCGCTCCGCCGAGACGTTGAAGCGGGCGTCCACCTCGAGCTGCGACAGCACGCCCGTGCGCACGAGGAACGCGTGGTTCTCGGGCTTCATGGAGGCCTCGAGCGCCGCCGGCGTGTCGGTGAGGTTCGGCAGCCCGCGCTTGGCGGCCTCCGACTTCCAGTCCTCGCTGTAGCCGTTGCCCTCGAAGCGCACCGCCGCCGTCTCGGTGAACACCTCGCGCAGCAGCTCGACCACCGCCTGGTCGCGGTGCTTGGGATCGGCGTTGAGCTTCTTCTTGAGCCGCTCCGTCATCTCGCTCAGCGCGTCCGCGGCCGCGGCGGTGAGCACGGTCATGGGCACGGCGCAGTTCTGCGAGCTGCCCACGGCGCGGAACTCGAACTTGTTGCCCGTGAACGCGAACGGCGACGTACGGTTGCGGTCGGTGTTGTCCTTCGCCAGCGTCGGCAGCTTGCTCACGCCCATCTCGAGCATGAAGTGCTCGGGATCCTTCGCGGCCTCGCCCTTCATGAGCCGCTCGATGATGCCGGTGAGCTGATCGCCCACGAACGCGGACAGGATCGCCGGCGGGGCCTCGTTCGCCCCCAGGCGCAGGTCGTTGTTGGCGCCCGAGACCGACCAGCGCAGCACGACCGAGTGGTCGTACACCGCCTTCAGGCAAACGGCCAAGAAGGCGAGGAAGCGCAGGTTCTGGTGCGGCGTCTTGCCCGGCTCGAGCAGGTTCTCGCCCCGGTCGGTGGCCATGGACCAATTGCAGTGCTTGCCGCTGCCGTTGATGCCGGCGAAGGGCTTCTCGTGCAGCACGCACACGAAGTCGTGGCGCAGCGCGACCCGGCGCGCCACGTCCATGGCCAGCACGTTGTGGTCGTTCGCGAGGTTCACGTCCTCGAAGATGGGGGCCATCTCGAACTGCATCGGCGCCACCTCGTTGTGGCGAGTGCGCACCGGCACGCCCAGCCGGTAGAGCTCGTACTCCATCTCCTCCATGAACGCGAGCACGCGCGCCGGGATGCTGCCGAAGTAGTGATCCTCGAACTGCTGGTGCCGCGCCGAGGCCGCGCCCTGCAGCGTGCGCTCGGCCAGCACGAAGTCGGGACGCAGCGCGTGCTGCGCGCGATCCACGAGGAAGTACTCCTGCTCGCAGCCGAGCGTGGCCGCGACCGATTTCACGTCCACGTCGCCGATCAGCTTGAGGAATGCGGTGGCGTTGCGCGACAGCACGTCGATCGAGCGCAGCAGCGGGGTCTTGTGGTCGAGCGAGTGCCCGTGGTAGCTGATGTAGGCGGACGGGATGCACAGCGTGCGGCCATTCGCGCCTTCCACGAGGAACATCGGCGAGCTGGGGTCCCAGGCGGTGTAGCCGCGCGCCTCGAACGTCGAGCGCATGCCGCCCGACGGGAACGAGCTCGCGTCCGGCTCGCTCTGCCACAGCTGGGAGCCCGAGAACTTCTCCAGCACGCGCAGCTCACCCGCCATCGTCACGTTGAGGTCCGCGAAGCTGTCGTGCTTCTCGGCGGTGAGCCCGGTCATCGGCTGGAACCAGTGCGTGAAGTGCGTGGCACCCTGCGACACGGCCCAGTCGCGCGCCACCGAGGCGACCGTGTCGGCCACTTCGCGGGTCAGCGGCGAGTTGTGGCGAAGGGTCGAGAGCAGCGCGTTGTACACGTCCCGCGGCAGCTTCTCGCGCAGCTTGATGAGATCCAGCACGTGCCGCCCGAAGTAACTGCTCACCGGGGCGCGATGGCCGTCCGGAAGGCGCGGGGCGTCGAACGTGCGCGGCTGACGGGCACTCACATCGAGCCGCACGGAGTTGCGTGGCGAGGTCATCCGAGACTCCCTCTGCTATGACCACGACGAGCATCGCCCGCCGCGATCGGTCTGGGGTGTGGAGCCGCCGGGAGCCTGGATGCCCCCCGTACGACCCCCTTCCTGAACGCTCATCCTAGCGCAGGAACTATCGGCCGGGCCAAGCGCGGACTTTCGCGGGGCCTGGGTGGGCCGGTCGCACGCGTGCACGACGCGGGTTCCGGGGCGCGGACCGTGCAGCCTGCAGCGCGGCGGGCCGGGGCGAGACCACCGGAGGGGTTCGGGGGGCGGCGCTCAGCCGAGCGCGACCCGGTGCCCCCCAAACCCCGTCAGCTCAGTACATGGGACTCAGGACCTGGGCTCAGTACTCCGGCCCGATGCTGAAGTGCCAGCGCGGCTGCGCGATCTTGTCGAGGTCGCACTTCCACGCCACGTCCAGCTTCATCGGCAGCCCGAGCAGCCAGCCGCGCACGCCGGTGCCGAACGAGAAGTACGGGTCGGTGAGGTGCCGGCCGCGCTCGTCCAGCTCCCACAGCCGCGGCTTGGTCGGCTCCGAGAACACGGTGCCGAAGTCGATGAAGCTCGCACCCCGCAGCCGCAGGTTCCCGAGCGGCAGCGGACCGATGAGCCCCAACTGCTCGATGAACGGATAGCGAAGTTCGATGTTGGTGAGCGCGAAGCGCGTGCCGACCAGGTCGAAGTCGGGGAAGCCGCGCAGCGTGGAGTAGCCGCCCAGGCGGAAGAACTGCGCGTCGCGCCCGGTACTGATGCCCCCCATGACGCGGGTCGCGAACGAGTAGCCGCGCGACAGGTCCTGGTAGCGGCGCGAGTCGATCGTGACCGTGTGGTAGTCGAGCGACTTCACGTACAGCGGCAGCCCCGTCGAGTAGGTGACGTTCCAGCGGCTGCCGTTCACCGGTCCGCTCGCCCCCCACAGGGCGTGGTCGCCGGTGAACCCGATCGTGGGCGTGGTGGCCGACCGGTACTCGCGATTGATCGGGGTCACCGCGCCGTTCGGCCGTTCGGCGAAGAAGATCTCCTCCACGAACTTCTGCGTGAGCTGGAACTCGACGCGGCGGAAGCGGTCGAACGGCCACGTCCAGCCGACGAGCGCGCCGAACGAACGCTCCGAGAACAGCTCCTCGTTGCCCAGGTTCTCGCCGAGCGAGGTGACCGTGGACTGGAAGTAGTTCTTGAAGTGGAATGCGCCCACGCTCCAGTCCAGCCGGCGCGGCAGCACGTTGTAGAGCGCCAGGATGTTCGTCTCGCTGAGCGCGTTCGTGAACAGGTCCCCGGCGATGTACAGGCTGTGGTCGCCGAGGAAGTCGCTGAACAGGAACTGCGCCGAGCCCGCGAAGCCGACGTTGCTGGCCGCCACGGCGCCCAACTGGACGGCTTCGGGCGAGAGTCGCCAGCGATAGGGCGTGGGCGGCTGCCCCAGCACGGTGTCGGAGAGCGCGAAGGCCCCGCCCAGGTCGGCCATCGCCAGCGAGTCCCGCAACGCCGCCGTGGAGTCCACCGGTGCTTCGCCGGGATCCGCGCTCGGCACCGCCGGCATGGGGAAGCCGCCGCCCTCCCACGGGGGAGGTTCCGAAGCCACGGGCCTGAACTCGGGCTTGGGCTCGCTGCGCGAGCCTCGCCGCGGCCCGGGACCGGCGGTCGTGTCGGGTACGGAGGCGGAATCCGGCCAGCTCGCGGCCAGCGCGCCGCTCGGCGAGGTCTCGGTCGGCTTGGGCTCCGGCGCACGCTGCGCCTCCTCGAGCGAGAGCACCGCCGCCGGCGCATTGCGCTTGAGCCGGGCCACGACGGGATCGAGCGTGAGCGGTTCCTGCACGGCGAAGATGTCGTATCCGCCCTGGTCGAACGCCGAGAACACCAGCCGGTCGTTCTGCCGCGACCACGACACCGACTGCACGCCACCGGTCAGGTCGGTGAGCTGCGTGATGCTCTTGTCGGCCGTGTCATAGAGCGCCAGGTTCGGGGCGCCGCTCCGGTCGGTGATGAACACCAGCCGCCGACCATCCGGCGACCACGCCGGAGCGTGATCATGGCCCGCGGTGTCGAGCAGCAACTCGAGCTTGCCCGTCGCGACGTCGTAGTCGTAGAGCGCGTAGCGGCCGAACCCGTCGCCCGGAGGCTCGGGGCGCAGCACCACCGGGGCCAGCCGGTCGGAAGCGAACGTGATGTGGCGCCCATCCGGCGACCACGTCGGCTCCTTCTCGTCCCAGGCGTCGTGCGTGAGGCGCTGCGACTGGCCGGTCCGCGTGTGCACCAGCCACAGGTCGGAGCGGCCGTTCTGCAGGCCGAGCACGACGAGTGAATCCGAGACCGGCGACCACGCGGGGTACGACAGCTCCTCGCACGGCACGGTGAGCTTGTTGAGCACCCGGCCGTCACTGGCGTCCACGATGTAGATCCAGTCGCGGCCGCGGCTGCCGGCGACGAAGGCCATGCGCTCGCCGTCCGGCGACCAGGCGATGGACGTGCGCAGCAGCGGGAACGCCTCGAAGTTCACGTTGCGCTCGCCACGCACGACACGGCGCAGCGTCTTCCCGTCGTAGGCCGACATCAGGTAGACGTCGGTGTATTGCTTGCGGTCGCTGAAGTAGGCGATGCGGTCGCCCTGCGGGCTCACCGACGGCCAGAAGTTGAGGGCACTCTCGTCCCGGCGGTGGTCGGTGAGGCGCTTGGCGAACGCGTCGGGATGGTCGAGCTTCGCCAGCGTCGGCCAGTAGCGCTTGCGCAGTGTCTCCTGCCGCCACTGCTCGTCGAAGCGCATGGGCGTCTGGCCGTAGGTGCGCTGGAACGCGCGCTCGAAGCTGCGCATCTGGCGCATCCGCCGCAGCATGTCGCGGAACCGCTCCTCACCGTGGTTCTCGACGAGGTCGGCGATGGCCACCTGGCCCATCTTGTAGACCAGGTAACCGCCCGACCACTCGAGCGGCGGCAGGTAGCCGGTGAGCGTGCCGTCGCGGCAGAACATCTCGGCCACGGGGTCCACGCCCAGCGAGAAGTACTCCGCCATGCCCTCGGCGAACCACAACGGCACCTGGAACAGCCCCTGCCCCGAGAGCAGCGAGACACCCGGCACGTTGTAGAACATGTCGAACTGGAACGCGTGCACCAGCTCGTGCACCAGCACGTGCCGGAACTCCTCGTACGAGCCCGAGAACGGCACCACGACGCGGTCGCGCAGCGCCTCGGTGAATCCCCCGGTGTTCCCGCCGATCAGGTCGGGGGTGATGTTCGTCTCGCTGAAGTCGTGGTGCGAGGCGTAGAGGATGATCGGGATGCGCTTGCTGAGCTTGTGCCCGAAGCGCCGCGAGAAGACCGATTGCGTCTTCTCGGCCAGGTCGAGCGTGCGCATGGCGAGGCTGTCGGCACCCTCGTCGAAGAACACCTCGAAGTGGTCCGACGAGATCGATCGCCAGATGTGCTCGGTGTACTGGATCTTGTTCTGGCCGAAGTACTGCGCGCTCGCCGGGGCGGCGAAGGCCAGCACGGACAACGCCGCCACCGCCAGGGACCGGCTCCATCGCCACTTCATGCTGCGGGTCCTTTCTTCCCGGGCTCGTCCGAGGAGTGCCTTGATGATACACCGAGCCGCGGGCCGAGGTCCGCCCGGTACACGACCGCACCGGTCAGTATTCCCAACGCGCCTTCAGGTTGACGTTGTAATCCATGTTCGGCTGGGTGGGCCCGATCAATGAGCTTCGTCGGCGGGACACACCACTTGTCACGAAAATGAAACGGTTCAACCGGTACTCGGCCTCGACGTTCTGCTCGAACAGGTCGGTGTTGTCCATGCGCGAGGTCGTCTCCTTCTTGAGGCCCGGTACGCGCTGCTGGTAGCGCAGGGCCAATTTATCGGTCAGTTGCGAGCCCACCCCCACCACCAACTCGCCCTCCCCCGTGAGCAGCCCGCCGCGGTCGCGGCGGAGCTCCCAGTCCGTGATGGCACCCTGGAAGAATTCCGAGAGATTGGCCGACAATTGCGCGTTCAGCTCGCGCGCGAAGTAACTGTCGGCGAGCTGGCTGCCCGCCGCGATGGCCACACCCCCGGCGCCTCCTCCCGCCGTCGGCGCACCGAGCGTGAGGCTCTGGAGGATCGCCCGCTGGTCGGCGACCGAGTTGGTGCTGGAAAGCGAGATGATGGGCTGGCTCGAGCGCCCGGAGATGATCGCCGTGATCGTCTCCTGGTCGCCGCTCGTGTTGGTCGTGACCGACCGCACGCGGGTCTGGGCCGAGATGTCGAGCAGAGGATCCACACCCTGCTGGTTGTCGAACGTGAGGTCGGCGCGGTCGAGCTTGAAGCGGTTGCTCAGGAACAGGTAGGAGCCGCGCACGAGGTGCATGTCGCCGTAGATGATGAGCGAGTCGGTGGTCTGCTGCAGGTCGAGGTCGGCGTCGAACTCCATGTCGGCATCGGTCGTGCGCCAGCGCAGGTTGCTCGGAGCCTCGGCACGGATGTGGTACGTCCAGTAGAGCGGCTGCGTGGTGGCGGCGCGCCGCTGCACTTCGGATTGGTTCGCGAAGTCGAACTCGATCACGCCGCGCTTCACGCGGGCCGTGCCCGCCACCTGCGGCAACCGCTGGCCGCCCACGAGCACGCCGTCGCTGACGATGAAGTCACCGTCGAACAACACCGCGTAGAGGCCCTCCTCGGTGGCCGCGAACTCCCGCATGGCGACATCAAAGCGGTAGTCCTGCATCGCGCCGCGGTCCAGCTGCACGACGCCCTTCGCCTTCAGCCGGCCCGCGCGGCCCTGGCGTGCCCACAGCGTGTCGAGCACGAGGCGCGACTGGTCGAAGTGGAGGTCCGCCCCCAGCCCCTCGATGACCTCGCTGCGATTGATCGGGCGGACCACGCCGTCGCGCACGTGCCCGCTTCCCGTGATACGCGGCGCACGCGTGGTGCCGGCGATCTCGGCTTCGAGCTCGAACTTCCCGCGTGCCGACTGCAACTGCGGCACGAGCAGCGGCAGCACCTGGAGGTCCCCGGCCGGGATGTCCACGCGGCCCTGCATCGGCTCGTCCGGCACCGCCGGCATCCGGCCCAGGGCCAGGTCCAGCGGCAGTGACAGCCGGGCCGTGGACTCCGTGTTCTGCTTCTTCGCCCGCACCTCGCGGGCCTCCAGCCGTCCGTCCGCGTAGCGCGCGCGCACATCCACGCGCTCGGCGCGGATGTCGCGCCAGCCGAACTGCTCGGCGTGCGCCTGCACGTCCAGCACGGGTGCGGCGGGCCGGCCCGAAAGGCCGACCGTTCCCGAGACGGAGCCGCCCCAGCCGCGGGTACTCGGCACCAGTGAGGCGTAGGGCGCGACCGGGAAGTCCGCGGCCACCACCTGTCCGCGGCACTCGCCTGCGTCCTTCAACCAGCGCACCAGGGCGGTGGGTGACAGCGAATCGGGGAATGCCGCGATCGTGCGCTCGACCGCACCCGATGCGCGCAGCGTGCCGCCGGCCAGTTCGAAGCGCCCGGCTTCGAGCTCCAGGCGGTGAGCGCCGCCCGAGAGCACGAACGCCAGCGAGTCGCCGCCGTGGCCGGAGAACGTGGGCCGGCCCGCCCGGCCCTCGAACTGCCAGCGAGGCTCGCCCGAGCGGCCCTGCACGCGCAGCCGGAGTGCCGCGCGACCGCCCAGCCCCCAGTCGCGCGGGTAACCCACGCGTGCCAGGTCCAGCCGGTCGGCGGTGAACTCGAAGTCGTACGGGCCTCCCGGCGAGGCCCACCGCCCGCGCGCCTCGACGTGCGCGTCGCGGTCGTTCGCCACCAGCCGCTCGAACAGCACACCGCTCGCATCGCCCGAGAGCCGCACCGGGGGTTCCGCCACGAAGTGGAACTGGTCGCTGCGTGCCTCGGCGGAGTTGATCGTCATCCACCACGACGAGGACTGCCACGCGGCCTGCCCGGTCATCGCGAACGTGGTGTCGCCCGCCTGTGCCGTGAGGGGCAGGAACCGCACGAACTGGTCCCCCAGCGTGATCGGCGCCGCGGCGCGGTCCAGGTGCAGGCCGAGGAAGAACCCGTCCTCGGCGGTGGCACTCGCGGTGAGGTCGGGCTTGGGCAGCAGCCGCCCGCGCAGCTCGGTGAGTGTCCACTTGGAGAAATGCGCCGACGCCCAGCGCGTGCCCGCACCCTGGAGCGTGCCGGTCACGAACAGCGCGCCCGCGCGCGACTCCACGGTGCCCTCGCCTCGCTCGAGCACACCGCTCAACCCGGTGGCGCGTCCGTCCGGCCATTCCTCGAGCGGGAAGTCGCGCGCCGTCCACGGCCCGCTCCAGCCGCCGCGCGCATCGGTGCGGCCGCGCAGCGTGAAGCGCCCGCCGCCGCGCACCGCCGTGACACGGAACGAATCGGGTGCAACGGCCGGGAACTCCACGCGCACGCCCGCGCTGTCGGCGTGCCAGCCCTGCATCTCGGACGAGGCCAGTCGTGCCTCGAGGTTGCCGGTGGGCGGCAGCACATGCGTGTCCACCGCATAGCGGAACCAACCGTTCAGCGCGCCGGCGGGCCAGCCGTCGAGCTTCAGGAAGTGCCACTGCGCCGGGTTGGCGCGCACCGCGTCGGCCTCGATGGACCAGCCGGCGCGGTTCCAGCGGACCTTGCCGAGCACGTCGCCGGCTGCCGAGCGGGCCGCGAGCGAGTCGAGCGCCAGGTCGTGGCCGTTCCACTCGACACGGCCCGTGCCCTCGGCGGCGAGCCCGTCCCACTCCAATGTGGCACTGAACCGCCCGCGCCAGTCGCGCTCGCCCTCGGCCTCCACCACGAACGAGCCCTCGCCCGGCACGTCGAACGTGCGATTGTCGAACACCTTTGCGAGCCAGCGCCAGCGCACGCGCCCGACCGAGACCGTCGCATGCCGCGTCGGGTCCCCCGCGCGCCAGCCGCCCTCGGCGCGCAGCTCCAGCATCGGGCTGCGCAGCTCGTGCACGCGCACGGTCACGCCGGAGGAGTCCGCGGTCAGGTCGGCGGCCAGCTTCTCCAGCCGGCTGTCCCACGGGCCCACGTCCCACGCCAGCCGGTCGAGGCGCACGCGGGTGCGCGCACCCACGTCCGCCCATACGTCCGCACTCACTCCCGCGATGGTGCCATAGGGTCTCGGCGTGGTGACGGTGGCACCGGCCACGCGCAGGTGCACCTGGACCTCGCGCGGCTTGCCCGCTCGCTTTCGCGTCGGATCCGAGCGCCAGACCGGCAGGCGCAGCGTGCCGTCGTCGGCGGTGAGCCGCACCTGGGGCTGCTCCAGTGTGACGTCGATCGCGCCCGGCCGGCCGCGCAACAGCGCCCAGGCCGAATAGTCCACGCGCATCTCCTTGGCCTCGAGAAGTGTCACTCCGTCGCGGTAGCGCACGCGCGGCTCCACCGCGCGGAAGCCGGTGAACGGGTTGCCACGGATGTCGCGCAGCTCCAGCACCAGGTCGCTGTGCTCGCGAAGCGTGCGATTCAGCAGCAGCGACAGCTCGCGCGCGACCAGCTCGGTGCGATTCATGAAGAACAGGATCGCGCTCGCCACGCCCAGCACCAGCAGGCCGGCCAGGACGAGCAGCCCCAGGCGCGTGAGCTTGCCGACGGTCCAGCGAACGGGCTGCGGGACGTGCTCGACCGCCTCCTCGATCTCCTCGCGGAGGGTCTCGACCACACCGTGTGGCTCGTGGCCGTCGTCCGGATGCTGGCGGTCGTCGTCGGACATGGTCAGAAACTCGGGCCGATGGCGAACTGGTAGGCGAACGGGCGCGGCACACCGAACACCCTGGAGCCGTGGAAGTCCGGGTGCCTGCTCCAGCTGATATCCATGCGCAACGGACCGAAGGGTAGCAGGAGCCGTGCCCCGATCCCGCAGCTCCAGCGGATGTCGTCAGGCAACCCGCGGCCGCCGTTCCAAGGTGGGACGAAGTCGTCCGCGGTGATGTACTCCGCACGCGGCCAGACATTCCCCACGTCCACGAATGCCTCGGCGCCGAGCGGGCCCATGAGCGGGATCCGCACCTCGAAGTTGGCCAGCAGCATGGCCAGCCCGCCGTCCGGCGGGATGACGTTCTCGCCGAAGCCTCGCAGCGAGTTCACGCCGCCCAGGAAGAAGCGGCGCTCCTTCGGCACGCGCGCCACCTGCTCGTCCTGCACGCCGGGAGCGAAATCCTCGCTGGCGTCCCCGGTGGGTCGCATCGCGCCGCCCGACAAGCGCGTGGCGAGTCCCCAGCCGTTGGGCCGCGGCGAGTACCAGCTCGAGATCAGCTGCAGTTTCTGGTAGCTGCTCGCACCCTTGAGCGGTCCGCCCGCCATCTCCGCCACCAACGTCTGGATCGAGCCGCGCGAGGGTGTGATGCGGTCGTTGCGGGTGTCGCGGAACAGCGACAGCGCCGCACCGTTGTCCCAGTAGCGCTGGAGCACCTGCGACAGCGAGTCACGCGTGGCCTGGTCGGTATCGAGGAAGATCTCGTAGCTCTGGTGGACCAGCATGGTGTGTCCGGTCACACTGGCGCGGAAGATGCGCGAGAACTCGCGCAGCATGCCCGCTTCGATGCCGCGCGCGTCGCGAAGGTGCAGGAAGCGCGGGTCGCGGTCGTCGCTGGCCTGTTCATAGAACGCCGAGACCTGTCCCTGCAGTCGCACGCCGAACAGCCACGGCTCGACCAGGTTGGCGCTGAAGCGGCCCTGCCGTACGCGCACGACCTGGGCATCGTGCGACGCGTCCTGGCGCTGCCGGTCCACGGCGAGCAGCCCGTCCAGCGAGCCCAGCAGCGCGTCGTGGTCGAGATTGCGATGGCCCCATGTGCCGACGAAACGGAACATGTCCACGGATCCGGCGCCGATACCCACGTCCACCCAGCGGGGCTTACGCTCAGTGACGCGCAGCAGCAGGTCGAGCGTCGCGCCGGCCGTGTCGGTGAACGAGGACACCTGCACCTGGCTGTAGAGCCCGGTGTCGTAGAGACGCTCCACCGACTGCTCGAGCCGTGACCGGCGGAACACATCGCCGCTCTTGAGCAGCAACTCGCGGCGGGCGAGCGACTCCTTGAGCATCCCGGTGCCCTCGTAGTCGATGGTGCCGATCGAGTAGCGCGGCCCCTCGTGCACGTCGTACTTCACGCGGATGGCCACGGAGTCCGGCTGCCCTCGTTCGGCGCTCGCCTGCGTGGTCGGCAGGAACCCGCGGTCCTGGTAGAGACGCGAGATGGTGAGCGTGTCGATGGCGAGGAAGGCTGGGTCGTACGCCCGTTTGGGCTGGGCCAGCAGCGGCTTCCTCACCTCGCGGTCGTGGAACTCGCTCACACCGGCGAGGTCCACCTGCGCCACCTTCGAACGCGGCCCCTCGTCGATGACGAACACCACGACCGCCGCGGACGGATCGTGTGACGAGCGCAGTTCCCAGCGCACGCGCGTGTCCAGGTAGCCGTAGTGCCGGTAGAGCGTGCGGATGGCGGCCGTGTCGGCGCGCAGGTAGTCCATGCGCAGCGACGGCTTGTCGCGCCACGGCAGTCGCGACGGCCGGCGCGTCTTGAGATTAGCCGCCTTGATCTCGCGGCCGCCGAGCTTGTGCATGCCCTTGAACTTGACCGCCGCGATCAGGCGCAGCTCGTCGGGCAGCTCACCGCCCCCCTGGGCGAGGACTCCCCGGGGGGACAGCAACGCCAGCGCCGCGAGCAGGCACGCCGCGCTAGCGGTGCGAAGGTTCAACCGTGCTGGACTCCCGGGGAGCCTGGTCGATGGCACGAAGCCTCTGGAACGGGCGCATGAGGTCCTTGGACAGGATGAACACGAACAAGGTCCCCACCAGCACCAGCCCGACCTTCTGGAAGTTCATGTAGGTGCGCCCGGAGACCGCCTTCTTGCGCAGGCCCTCGAGGACGGCCAGCGTGATGTGGCCGCCGTCCAGCAGCGGCACCGGAAGCAGGTTGAACGACATGATGGCGATGTTGATGAGCGCCATGAGGTAGAGCCAGCGGTCGAGGCCGCGGCGCGCGGAGTCCCGCGCCATCTGGCCGATGAAGATCGGGCCGCCCACCGACTCGCGGTAGTACGCGGGCCGCGTGATCGTCATCCACAAGCTGCCGTAGACGTCGGCCACCATCCGCCCGGTGCCGCGGAACGCGGCCGGCACCGCCTCGGTCAAGCCCAGCCGCTCGGTGTATTCGAGGCCACGCGGCGCCTCGATGCCGATGCGCGCGCCCTGCTCCGACTCGTCGATGCGCATGGGCGTGATGGTGAGGTCGAACTCGCGACCGTCGCGCGAGAGCCGGAACACCACCGGCTGGTCGGCGTGGCCCTGCACGCGGCGCGCGATGTCGGCGAACGTCTCCACCGGCTCGCCGCTCACGCTCACGACGCGATCGCCCTCCTTCACCCCCGCCCGGTACGCGGGCATACCGGTGCTCACGCCGCCGATGATGGCGGGTGGCGGTGGCGGCGACAGGTCGCGCAGCACCAGCTTCATCCGCTCGGCCGGCAGCTCCACGCGCACGGGCTCGCTGCCGCGCACGAGCTCGAACGCGAGCGCGCCCTTGCCGTCCATGGCGCGCGTGGCGGATTCGAGGTCGCGCCAGGTCTTCAACTCGTGACCGTCGAAGCGCACGAACGTGTCGCCGGCCCGCACGCCCTCCTGGTAGGCCACCGTGGTGTCGGCGAGCGGCCCCAGCTGGTTGGGCCAGTCGGGCTGCTGCACGCCGATCGTGAACGTGAGCACGAGGATCACGAATGCGGCGACGAGGTTCGCGGCGGGGCCGGCGGCGGCGATGATCACGCGCCCGACCCAGGAGTGGGTGAGGAATTGCTCGGGCCCGCCCTTGGGCATGGAGCCGTCCTCCTCGAGGTGGTCGCCCGCCATCTGGACGAATCCGCCGAGGGGGATCCACGACAGGCAGTAACGCGTGCCGCCGCGGGTGAAGCCGAGCATCTCGGGGCCCATGCCCAGCGAGAACTTGAGCACCGTCACCCCGCGCCACTTGGCGGCGAGGAAATGGCCCAGCTCGTGGACGAAGATCACGATGCCGAGCAGCAGGATGCCAGGCAGGAAGCTACCGATACCCACGGCTCCTCCTTGTTCCACGGGAAGTTGCGCGAACCTACTCTTGTGACTTCTGAAGCGTCAAGCGCGGTAACGGGTTATCGGCCGTCCGGGGCCGTCTTCCGAGCCATGCCGAGGTCAATTCGGGCGGCGGCGACCCCGCAGCACCTCCTCGTACGCCGCGAGCGTGCGTTCCGCCGTGTGCGGGATGCCGAACGCCTCGACCGAACGCTGCGCTTGCGCCACCCACGCGGCGCGCAGGTCGGGCCGTGCGAGCGCCTCCACGATCGCGGCCGCGAGTGGAGCCGGCTCGAGCGCGCGAACGAGCCGGCCTGTCTCGCCGTCGCTCACCACCTCGGGCACGCCGCCCACGGCCGTGGCCACGATCGGCACGCCCAGCACCTGCGCGTCGAGGAGCGACGTGCACAGCCCCTCGAGATAGCTGGAGAGCACGAACACGTCGAACTGCGTCATGAGCGCACGAGCTTCCTCGTGGAAGCCGAGCAGGTGCACGCGCGGCTCGAGCCCCAGTTGGGCCCGTCGCCGTTCCAATGTGCCCCTGCACTCGCCCTCGCCCAGCCACACGAAATGCGCGCGGGGCCGAGCGGCCAGCACCGCCGGGACGGCTTCGAGCAACAGCGCGTGGTTCTTGTGTGGCGCGAGCGAGGCCACCGTGCCCACGATCTCGGCGTCTTGAGGCAGCCCCGCCAGCTGCTTCAAGCTCGGAACGGGCCGTCCGCCTGCGGCCCGCACTTCCGCGAGGTCCACGCCGCTCGGCACCAGCCGCAGGCGCTCCGCCGGCACGCCCGAGGCCAGCATGGCCTGGCGCACGCCGTCGCTGATGCACAGGTAGCGATCCACGTCCCAGCTGTACTTGAACCGGCTGAACGGGTTCGTGCGCACCTTGAAGTCCACGCGGCGCGACACCACGACGCCGGGCACTCCGGCCGCTCGCGCGGCCGGCACGCCGATGGCGTGTGCGTGCGCGCTGTGGAGGTGGGCGATGTCGGGCTTGAACCGCGCGAGAGCCGAGCGCGCGGAGAGATAGGCGAACACATCCAGCTCGCCACGCGACGGCCATCGGTGCGTGGCGAAGCCCTCGCCCGCGGCACGCTCGAGCAGCGGCCCGGGTGAGGCCAGCAGCAATTGCTCGTGACCGCGCCTGTGCAGCTCGCGCATGAGCAGCAGTGCTTGTGCCTGGCCGCCACGCCAGGTCCGGCCGGTGTCCAGGTGCGCGATCCTCACGCGGCGAGTCCTTCCAGCGCCGCGGCGAACTGTGCCCCCACCGCACGTGGCGAGCCGAACTCGAGTGCGCGCTCGCGTCCGGCCGCGCCGAGCCTCGCACGCAACTCCGGCGAGACGAGCAGCGCGGCCAGGGCGGCGGCCAGCGGCTCCGCCTCACCGCGCGGCACGAGGCGCAGGTGCACCCCGTCCTCGAACACCTCCCGCGGGCCCTCGCCGTCGCCGGTCACCACTGCGCGGCCGGCCGCGAGCCCCTGCCAGAGCTTGTGTGGGATCACGCGCGCGGTCTTGGCCCCCGCGCCGAACGCCCCCAGCGCGATGTGCGAGGCGGCGAGTACGCGCGGGGCGTCCGCGTAGGACTGCCGGCCCGCGAACTCCACACGCTGCAGATCGTGGTCGCGAGCGTAGGCCCGCGAGCGTTCGTGCTCGATGCCGTCGCCCACCAGCTGCACGACGAACGGCGGCAGCGAGCTGGCGCGGGATTCCAGCAACCGAGCGGCCTCGAGCAGCGTGCCCACGCCATGCAGCGGCAGGAAGCCGCCCACGTACGTGATGCGCACCGGCCCGCTCCCGCCCGGCTCCCCGGCCGCCGCCGGAGGCGGCGGAATATCGAAGAACTCCTGCTCCGCCCCCACCAGCACGCGACGCAACCGGTCCCGTGGCGCGCCCAACTCGGCGAACAGCTCGCCGTGCGCCCACGTGTCGCAGAGGAGCCGGTCGGCGGCCCGGAACGCGATTCGGTCGATGCCGCGATTCCAGCGCGCCTGCGCCGAACCCGGCGCGTGCAGCCGCCAGTCCCCCACCAGCGTGTCCCAGCGCGAGACCAGCGGATCGAAGACGAGCGGTCGCTTCCCCTTGATCCAAGCGGCCAGCGGCACGTCCTTGTGTCGGAACTCCGGGACCCACACCACTTGCGAAGCGGTCGCCACGCGGGACCAGGCGTTGGCGAGCGCGGGATAGCGCCGCCACGCGCGCCGGTCGCGCACGCGGGCCTCCAGCACGCGATGCCCTGCGAGTTCCAGCCCTGCACGCAGGATGCGGTTCCGCGGATAAGCGGGATCCCATGCCCCGAAACAACACACCGTCGTCACGCGCGCGGCCCGGACTGCGTGCGGCGCCAGAGTTCGGCGTACTTCAGGAACACCTGAGCGGCGGCGAAGCCGCACAGCACCAGGCCATGCGCGCCATCCAGGAAGCCCAGCTGCAGCACGTACTGGCGCAGGAACCGAAGCGGCGGGCGGACCAGCACGTCCAAGGGCCCGGCTCGCCGCCCGCGCCGCTCGGCCTTGGCTGCCCCCGCGCTCGCGTAGCGCACGCACTTGGCCACGCAATCGTCGAACGTGCGGTAGCTGTGGTGCTCGATCAGTCCTGCAAGGAGAACAGGCGGCGGGCCGTCCACGTGCACGGTCTCGTGCACCTCGGCCTCGTCGAATCGTGCGCGGTCGCGTCGGAAGAACCGCACGATGCGTTCGCCCTGCCAGCCGCAGAAGCGGATGCGCTTGCCCAGGAACCAGGTGGCGCGAGCGATCGCGTACTGCGCGGAGCTCTCGCCACTCGAAGCCGAAGCGCGCCGGAGCGCGGCCACGGCGGCGGCATCCAGCCGTTCGTCCGCGTCCAGCCACAACACCCAGGACTGGCTGCAGCGCGCGAGCGCGTACGCGCGCTGCGCACCGAAGCCGGTGAACGCATGTTCCTCGACGCGAGCGCCCAAGCGCTGCGCCGCCTCGAGCGTGGCGCGATCCCCGCGCGGGTCCCACACCACCAGCACCTCGCGCGCGAAGCCCAGCTGCGGGATCAGCTCTTCCAGGTCGCGCGTCTCGTCTCGCGCCAGCAACAGCACAGAGACCGGGCTCTTCTCGTCCATGTCAGCCCACCGGGTGAGGCGCGGGAACCCCGCCTCGGGGATGGCGCTCGAGATGGGTCCGCACCAGCGAGAACGCCTGTTCGGGCGAGAGCCCGGGCAGGCAGTTCCAGTGCGGGCACACCGTGCGCTCGCAAGCACGGCAGGGCAAGGCCGTGCGCCACAGGCCGTGACTCGGATCGTCGGGGGTCCATGCCCCGGGGTGCGCGGGGCCGAACCACGTGAACGTGGGCACGCCGAACGCGATCGCGAGATGACGCGGCCCGCTGTCGGTGCCCACCAGTGCGCGCAGCGGCGCGATCGCTCCCGCCAGCACCGCCACGTCGGCCGCGCGCAACCGGCTGACACCGGGGGCGAGTGCGACGAGACGCGCGAGCACGCCTTCCTCGCCGGGTCCGCCGATCGCGAGCACGGCGTGATCGTCTTCCATGAGTCGTCGCGCGAGGACGGCCGCGTGCGAGAGCGGCCAGGTCTTGGTGGGCCACGAGCCCGCCGGCACCAAGGCGACCGTCCGCGACGGGTCCTGCACGCCGGCCGCGGCGAGTGCGGACGCACCCTCTCGGCGGGCGCGATCGGTGAGTTCCAGGTGCGGCCTCGCCGCCACGTCCGCGCCACCGGCGGCGCGGGCCAAGCGCAGCAGCGACGCGGCCGCGTACTCGCGCTGCTCACTCGAGGCGTGAACGACGCGCGGCACGGTGGCGTGGTAGAGCGCGCGCCGGCCTCGCATGTCGAAGCCCCACACGCGGGACGCTCCCGAAGCGCGCGCCACGATCGCGCTGCGCGTGTTGCCGAAGAAGTCCACGGCGAGCGCGGGCCGCAGCGCCCGGAGCGCCGTGATCGTCCGCAGGCTGCTGGCGTTCGTGCGTTCGAGCGGCCACACGCGCGCAATGCCGGGCTGGCCTTCCAGGAGCGGGGCGAAGCGCGACTCGGTCACCACGTGCAGCGGGGCGTCCGCGTGGCCCTGGGCCAGCGAGCGGAACGCCGCCGTGGCGAGCACGATGTCGCCGAGTGCGCGCAGGCGCACTGCCACCACGGGACGACTCAAGCGTCCACCGCGCGGCGCGCCGCGTCGCGCGCCCACTCGTCCACCGCGCGCAACTGGTCGAGCGACGTCACCGGCTGCACGTCGTGTTCCGAGAGCACGCGCTCGAGCACTTCGGGCACGCGGCCGAGCGAGAGCCGGCCGTCCAAGAAGGCCTGCACCGCCACCTCGTCGGCGGCGTTCACCGCGCACGGCGCGGTGCCACCGGCGCGGCCGGCAGCGAGCGCGCAGGCGAACGCCGGGAACCGGGCGGGATCGATGGGCTCGATCTCGAGCCCGGCGAGAGCAGTGACGGGCAGCGTGGGCACGGCCTCGGCCCAGCGCTCGGGCCACGACAGTGCCAACTGGATGGGCAGCCGCATGTCGGCGTGGGCCGCCTGGGCCACCAGCGAACCGTCGCGGAACGTGACGATGGCGTGCAGGACCGCGCGCGGGTGGATGACCGCGTCCAGTTGCTCCCAGGCGAGGTCGAACAGCGCGCGCGCCTCCAAGATCTCGAGGCCCTTGTTGAACAGCGTCGCCGAGTCGGTGGTGATGCGCGGGCCCATGCTCCACACCGGATGCGCCAGCACCTCGGCGGGAGTGGCTCGCCGCCAATCCGGGTGCAGGCGCAGCGGTCCGCCCGACGCGGTGAGGGTGAGCTTCGCCACTTCCTCGCTGGGCCGGCCCTGCAGGCACTGCATCGCGGCGGAGTGCTCGCTGTCGATTGGAATGAGCGTGCCTCCGGCACGCGAGATGGCGGCGGCCACAAGTGCTGCGCCGATGACGAGTGTCTCCTTGTTGGCGAGCGCCAGACGAGCGCCCCGGTCGAGTGCGGCGAGTGAAGCCGCAAGCCCGGCCGCGCCTACGATGCCGTTCAGCACGACGCCGGCGCCGCAACGCGCCGCGAGCCGCGCGGCCGAGCCGGGACCCACTTCGACGTCGGCACCCGGGACCGCGGCCTGCAACCGCTCGCGCGCGGCACGTTCGTCGCCGGCGTGCTCGAGCGCCACGTGCGCGGGCTTCCAGGCGGCGGCCTGCTCGCAGAGCCGGTCCAGCGAGCGGCCTGCGGCGAGCGCCACGACGCGCACGCGATCACGCTCGCGTTCACAGACCGACAATGCCTGCTCGCCGATCGAGCCGGTCGAGCCGAGGATGGCGAGTTCCTGGCGCGCGTTCATCGGATCCCGCGGTTCCCGCGGGCCGGGCCCGAAGGCTCGGCCGGGCAGCGCACGCGACTCATGGCACCTGGAAGATCACGGCGCGCAGGTAGTAGTACACGATGGGTGCGCCGAAATAGAGACTGTCGAAGCGGTCGAGGATCCCGCCATGCCCGGGGATCAGGTCGGAGGAGTCGCCACTCGCGGCGTCTCGCTTGAAGAGCGACTCGACCAGGTCGCCGACCTGGCCGAACACGCCGACCAGCGCGCCGAGTAAGACCGCGTGCGGCCACGGCAGCAGCGCCGAGCCGCCCTCGGGCCGCAGGAACGTCATCGAGCCGATGAGCGAGCCGAGGATCGCGAACGCGAAGCCGCCCAACGAACCCTCCAGTGTCTTCCGCGGTGAGATCGCGGCCCACGGGCGCGTGCGGCCGAACAGCCGGCCGGTGAGATACGCCCCCGTGTCGCAGCTCCACGTGACCAGGAACGTGAACAGCACCAGCGAGGCGCCATCGGCATAGCTCAGGCCCGCCCGCCACGGCAACTCGCGCAGGAGCACGAAGTGCGCCGAGAGCCAACCCACGTAGAGCACGCCGAACGCTGTCACCGCCGCGCTCTCCAGCACGCGCGGCTGGCCCGCGCGGCGGAGCGACAGCGCCAGCAACAACAGCAGCGAAAGCGTCGCGAGCAGTGCGGCATTGGGCGTGGTGGGCCGGTACGCGAGTGCCAGCACGGCGAGCGAAGCCGCGAAGCCCAGCCAGCGCACGGGCTCCAAGCCCTTGGAGCGGGCCATGCGGTAGAACTCCTCGAGTCCCAGCAACGTCTGAAGTGCCACGAAGCCCAGCCACGCCATGCCGCCGGCGCGCGCGAGCAGCAGCAGCAGCGGCACGAACAGCACGGCGCTCACGACGCGCAGCACCAGCACGCGCTGCGAGCGCTTGGGCGCGGGGCTCGCGGCTCCGGAGGCCGGGACGACGGGGTCCACGGGCGGATTCAATCCGAGCGGCCGAACCGGCGCTCGCGCGCCTGGAAGTCCGCCACCGCCTGGAACAGGTGGCGCCGGCGGAAGTCGGGCCACAGCGTCTCGGTGATCCACAGCTCGGTGTACGCCAGCTGCCAGAGCATGAAGTTCGAGATGCGCATCTCGCCGCTGGTGCGGATCAGCAGGTCGGGGTCGGGCAGCCCGCCCGTGTACAGGTAGCTCGACAGCAGCTCGTCATCCACGCGCGCCGGGTCGAGCTTGAGCTCGCGCGAGTCCTCGAGCAGCCGGCGCACCGCGTCCAGGATCTCGGCGCGGCCGCTGTAGGACAACGCCAGGTTCAGCTGCATGCCGGTGCAGCTTTCGAGGTAGGCCTGTGTGTCGGCGATCTCCTCGCGCACCGGTGCGGGCAGGTCGGAAGGGCGCCCGATCACTTGCAGCCGGACGTTGTTCGCCTTGAGCTCCTTGCGCTCGGCGCGCAGCGTCTGGCGCAGGATCGTCATCAGCGCGCTCACCTCGCGCGCGGGACGCTGCCAGTTCTCGATCGAGAACGTGTACAGCGTCAGCACCTCGACGCCGAGCGAGGAGCAGCCCTTCACCGCCTCGCGCACCGATTCGCGGCCGGCCCTGTGACCCATGATGCGCGGCACGCCGCGAGCCTTCGCCCAGCGGCCGTTGCCATCCATGATGATCGCGACGTGGCGGGGGATGTTCCCGCGCGCGATCAGCTCCTCGGCGGTCGGCGTTCGCGTCAACGAGGCGTCTCCGGAGGTCGCGACCGTGCCGCGCCAGGCCCGGCGCACGTCCGGACGCGGCGCCGCACCGGTCAGATCTCCATGACCTCCGCGGTCTTCTTCTTCAGCATGTCGTCGATCGTGGAGATGTACTTGTCGGTCATCTTCTGCACTTCGGCGGTCTGGCGCTTGGCGTCGTCCGCCGGCAGCGTGCCCGCGTCCTCCTGGTGCTTGAGGTCCTTGTTGGCGTCGTGCCGCACCTGGCGGATGGCGACGCGACCCTCCTCGGCGAAGCGCGAGATCAGCTTGACGAGGTCCTTGCGGCGCTCCTCGGTCAGCGTCGGGATCGGGATGCGCACGACCGCGCCATCGTCCGTGGGATTCACGCCCAGATTCGCCTCGTTGATGCCCTTGCAGATCGCCTTGATGAGGCTCTTGTCCCAGGGCTGGATGACGAGCAGCCGCGGCTCCGGTGCGCTCACCGAGCCGACCTGCTGGATCGGCACGTGCGAGCCGTAGGCCTCGACTTTCACCGTGTCCAGCAGCTGCGGGCTCGCCTTGCCGGTGCGGATGCCGTTCAGCTCGTGGCGGACGAACTCGACCGCCTTCTTCATCCGCTCCTCGGCCTCGCTCAACGTCTTGGTTTGCATCGCGTCACTCTCCCACGACCGTGCCGACCGACTCACCGTTCACGATCTTCACGAGGTTGCCGCGGACGCCGACGTTGAACACGATCAGCGGCAGCCGGTTGTCCCGGCACAGCGAGATCGCGGTGGCGTCCATGACCTTGAGGTCCTTGTTCAGGATATCCATGTAACCGATGCGGGGGAAGAACGTCGCGGACGAGTCCTTCTTGGGATCGCCCGAGTAGATGCCGTCCACCTTCGTGCCCTTGAGCACGACGTCGGCGCCGACCTCGATCGCGCGCAGCACCGCGGCGGTGTCGGTCGTGAAGTAGGGATTGCCCGTGCCGGCCGCCATGACCACGATGCGGCCCTTCTCGAGGTGGCGCACGGCGCGGCGGCGGATCCACGGTTCGCACACCTGGTCCATCTTGATGGCACTCATCACGCGCGTGTAGAGCCCGCGCTTCTCGAGCGCGTGCTGCAGCGACAGGCTGTTGATGACGGTCGCCAGCATGCCCATGTGGTCGGCCGTGACGCGGTCCATGCCGCGAGCGCTTCCGGCCAGGCCGCGGAAGATGTTGCCGCCGCCGAGGACGATGCCGACCTGGATGCCGAGTGCGTGCACGTCGCGGACCTCCTCGGCCAGCATCGACAGGATGTCCTCGTCGATGCCGTGCCCGGCTGTTCCGGCCAGCAGCTCGCCGGACAGCTTCAGGAGGATGCGCTGCGGACGCGCTCGCACGCGACTACTCCGCGCCGAGTCGGAACCGCACGAACCGGCGCACCACGATGTTCTCGCCGGTCTTCGCGGAGATCTCCTTCACCAGGTCGCCGACCGACTTCTTGTCGTCCTTGATGAAGGGCTGCTCCATGAGGCAGACCTCGGAGTAGAACTTCTCGAGTTTGCCGGTCACGATCTTGTCGGCGATCGCGGCGGGCTTGCCCTCGTTCTTCACCTGGTCCACGTAGATGGCGCGCTCGCGCTCGATGCGCTCGGCGGGCACTTCCTCGCGGCGCACATAGTCGGCGCCCGCGGCGGCCGCCTGCATGCCGAGGTCGCGGCACAGGCGCTGGAAGTCGTCGGTGCGCGCGACGAAGTCGGTCTCGCAGTTCACCTCGATCAGCACACCGATGCGGCTGTCGTGCACGTACGCCTCGACGCGGCCCTGCGAAGCGGCGCGGTCGGCGCGCTTCTCGGCCTTCGCGATGCCGGACTTGCGCAGCACGTCTACCGCTTTCTGCAGGTCGCCCTGGGCCTCACCCAGCGCCTTCTTGCACTCCATCATGCCTGCTCCGGTCATGTCCCGGAGCTGCTTGACCATGTCCGCGGTGATCGTCATGACACTCCCCTGCTCGTCGTAAAGCCCGCCCGCGGGGCACCCACCGAAGGTGGGTCCTGGTGCGGACGGGCGCCGAAAACTGCCAATGGATGCGTTCAGGCCTGCGCGGGCGCCACTCCGACTTCCGCCTCGGCGGAATCGCCCCCGAACGAAACGGTCTCCTGGTCGGCGCCCTCCCGGGCCATCGAGCGCGCCTCGAGCACCGAGCTCGCCACCATGCCCGTGAACAGCTTGATCGCCCGCAGCGCGTCATCGTTGCCGGGGATCGGGAAGTGGATGAGCGTCGGGTCGCAGTTCGTGTCCACCACGCCGACGATCGGGATGCCCAGGCGGTTCGCCTCGGCCACCGCGATCTTCTCCTTCTTCGTGTCCACGATGAAGACCAGCGAGGGCAGGCCCGGCATGTCCTTGATGCCCGAGAACGCGAACTCCAGGCGCACCCGCTCCCGCGTCAGCCGCGAGACTTCCTTCTTGGAGAGCTTCTCCATGGTGCCGTCGGCGACCATGGCGTCGAGCTCCTTGAGGCGCTTGATGCTGGTGCGGATGGTCTTGAAGTTCGTGAGCATCCCGCCCAGCCAGCGCTCGGTCACGTGGTACTGCCCGCAGCGCGCGGCATCCTCGGCGACCATGAGCTTGGCCTGCTTCTTCGTGCCCACGAACAGCACGTGCCCACCGTTGCGCACGACCTTGGTGATCGCGGCGCGCGCGTCCTGGATGCACTTGAGCGTCTTCTGCAGATCGATGATGTAGATGCCGTTCCGCTCCATGAAGATGAAGCGCTTCATCTGCGGATTCCATCGTCGCGTCTGGTGCCCGAAGTGGACTCCCGCTTCGAGCAGGTCCTTCATGTTGATCTCGGCCACGGACTACCTCCTGAGGGGTTCAGCCTCCGCTCCGCCGGACTCGTCGCGCCTTCCCGTTTGCTCCTCGCCGATGGCGAGGACGGGACCCCGGCGCGTCGGCGGGGCGTGTGAGATGGGTACAGCTGGACTAGCGCTTGCTGAACTGGAACCGCTTGCGCGCGCCCGGCTGTCCGTACTTCTTGCGTTCCACCATGCGCGCGTCGCGCGTGAGGTAACCCTCGCGACCGAGCAGGCCCTTCAAGCTCTCGTCGATCTTGACCAGTGCGCGAGCCACGGCCATGCGGATCGCACCCGCCTGCCCGGTGAGCCCGCCGCCCGAGACGCGGGCGTGCAGGTCGTACTTCTCGACCAGGTTCACGGCCACCAGCGGCTTGAGCGCATGCAGCACGAGCGTCTCGCGGCGCAGGTAGTCCTTCGCACTCTTGCCATTCACATACGTCTGGCCCGATCCCGGCAGCAGACGCACACGCGCCACTGCTTCCTTCCGCCGGCCGGTCAGGGGCTTCGTCGTCGTCGTCGTCATGGGTTCCCCTCTAGCCTTCGATGGCCCAGGCCACGGGCTGCTGCGCGGCGTGCGGATGCTGCGGGCCCGCGTACACCTTGAGCTTCTTCACCATCGCGCGGCCGAGGCGGTTGCGGGGCACCATGCCCTTCACGGCCTTCTCGACGACACGCTCGGGGTGCTTCGCGAGCAGCTCGGTGAGCCGCGTCCACGTCGCACCGCCCGGGTACATGGTGTGGTGGAAGTACTTCTTCTTCTCCGGCTTGGTGCCGGTCAGCCGCACCTTCTCCGCATTGATCACGATGACGAAGTCACCCGTGTCCATGTGCGGCGTGTAGATGGGCTTGAGCTTGCCCCGGAGTGCCATCGCGATCTGGGTCGCCAGGCGCCCGAGGGTCTTGCCCTCGGCGTCCACGAGCAGCCAGCGACGCGTGATGTCACCCTCGCGGGCGGAAAAGGTCTTCATCAGTATTCTCCGATTCTGGCCGAAACGGCCGCACGCGAAGGCGTTAGCGCCTGCGGGGCCGTGCAGCACGGGGACGAGCCACCCCGCGCGCAGTGAAGGAAGCGCCGGAAGTTACCCCCGCCAAGGGCCCCTGTCAAGACCCCGGCCGGCGGCGCAACGCCTTGCCCCTACGCGAATTCCTCGAGCAACCCGCGCAGCCGGGCGAGCGGCAGGCCGACCACGTTCGTGTAGTCGCCTTCGATCCCACGGATGAACTGCCCGGCCAGGCCTTGAATGCCGTAACCACCCGCCTTGTCGAGCGACTCGTTCGTGGCAACGTAGTCCTCGAGGTCGCGCTCGCTCAGGCGCGCCATGCGCACCACGGTGCACTCGGCGGCGGTGCGCTGCTCGCCGCGGTGCAGCACGGCGATGCCGGTCCACACCTCGTGCTTCCGGCCGTGCAGCCGGCGCAACATCTCGCGCGCCTCGTCCCGGTTCGCGGGCTTGCCGAGCCGCACGCCGCGCGAGACCACCACGGTGTCCGCTCCGATCACGACCGCCTCCGGCCGCCGTGCGGCCACGCGCTTCGCCTTGTCGAGTGCGAGCGCGCGCACGCCATGGCGAGGT
>Ga0315912_10001675_pt1 | contig 26101 bp, 20 predicted proteins | sample VfabasoilMG_FD_204469 | JGI IMG/M metagenome (GOLD analysis project Ga0315912, IMG submission 204469) | Garden soil microbial communities collected in Santa Monica, California, United States - V. faba soil | ecosystem: Environmental > Terrestrial > Soil > Garden | place: USA: California... | reverse complement strand
GAGCGGCGGCGTCCTCGACCAGCCGGCTTCCTGCGCCGGATGACCGCCGGCCTCCGCACCGACTACACTCTCTTCACGCGCCCGTAGCTCAACTGGATAGAGTATCGGGCTTCGAACCCGAGGGTTGGGGGTTCAAGTCCCTCCGGGCGCGCCATTTCAAACAGCTGGTTGCTGATTCTCCGGCGTGTGGGCGTCTCCAGATCGCGTACGATTGATTGTACCCGTCAAGAACGATCCGATAGCACAAGGAGACCCGTCATGAGCACCACCGCAAAAGTCCTTTTCTCCGGCCGCGCCTACACGACCAGTGGCCCCAACGGCGCCTCGCGCAGCAGCGACGGTTTTGTCGACGTCAAGCTGCCGCAGCCGCACCCGGCCGCCGAGCACCTGTTCGCCAGCGCCTGGTCTGCCTGCTATCTCGGTGCGATCGAGCTGGTCGCGTCCCAGAAGAAGATCAAGCTGCCCGAGCATCCGGCAATCGACACCGAGATCGATCTGAACCAGGACGGCGGCGCATTCTTCCTCCGCGCGCGCATGAGCGTCAGCGTGCCGGGCGTCGACCGCGCGGTCGCCCAGGAACTGGCCGAGGCGGCGCACAAGGTCTGCCCGTATTCAAAGGCGGTCCACGGCAACATCGAGGTTTCGACGACCGTCGTCTGACCTGACTTCGTGGCCGGCGGGATGTCCCGCGATCCATCCGTGGGAACTGCGCGATTTCGACCCGCTGAAACGCCGCGGCACGGATACGGGCGCCGGCCCCGCCTGAACGCGCGGGACCATCCATGGCCCCGTTGTTCGTTCAGTTCGCCGGCTGCGCGGCTTCCGCGGTGCTGGCGACGCGCGGTGTATTGAGCCTCTCCAGTTGCGCGGCCAGGTTCCGGCCGAGGACTGCCTGCAGCGATTCGGTATCCGCGCCATCCGCGTTGCGGCGGACGATGGCGAAGTAGTCGCCGTCACGGCGCACGCGCACGTCGGCGAGATCCGCGGCGGCGGCGAAGCGGCAATGTTCCTCGGCTTCCCTGGCGCCGCCCTGCCCCATCCACGCGAGGCACAGGTTATGGCGCGCGATCGCGGCCTCGATGCGGGTCGGGTTCCGCTCCAGCACCCGCCCGGCGTAGCGGATCGCGGCGCCGTCGCGGCCGGCGGCCAGCGCCCGCGTGCTGTTGTCGAGATTCACGGAACTGCCGGACAGGACGAGCGCGGTGTCGCCGCCGGCGGATGCGCCGACCGTGAACAGCGTCAGAAGCAATCCGGGAAGATACCTTTGGCTCTTGCTCATGTTTGCCGCCTCCTTTGTTGGGCTCATGGCGGCAAATTTATGCTATAAATATTTGCATTGTCTTTAGCCTAAAACCTATCTCACCTATACATTTCTGAATATCCATGGATTGGGCCGGATTGCAGGATTTCGTGGCGGTCGCGGACGCCGGCAGCCTGTCGGGCGCAGCCCGGGTTCGCGGCGTCAGCCAACCGACGATCGGCCGCCGGATCGAGTCACTCGAGCGGGAGCTGAACGCGCTCCTCTTCAACCGCACGCCGAAGGGACTGACGCTCACCCAGACCGGCGAGCGCATCCTCGCGCATGCCCGGCGCATGATGGAGGAAGCCCTCGCGGTCGAACGCGTGGCCACGGGGGCGGACCAGCGCATCGAAGGCTCGGTACGCGTGACGCTCACCGATCTCATGGGCACGCGCTGGCTGCCGGCACGGCTCCCGGAATTCCAGCGGCGCTACCCCACGTTGCGCATGGAAGTGGCCGTGGACAATCGCACGCTCGATCTGGTGCGCCGCGAGGCGGACATCGCCGTGCGCCTCGCTCGGCCGCAGCAGCCTGACCTCGTGGCCCGCAAGGCCGTGAGCTATCACTACGGACTGTACGCCTCGAAGCAGTATCTCAAGCGCCACGGCACGCCGGCCTCCGCGCGCGATCTGCCGGGGCACGACTTCGTTGGCTACGACGAGGCCGTGGTCCGGCACGAAGGACTGAAGCGCATCGAGCGACTGTTCGGAGAGGGGCACGTCGTGCACCGCGCGACCGGAAATTCCGGCGTGCTCGCGGCGATCGCCGAAGGACTCGGCACCGGGATCTCGGGCTGCTACTTCTCGGATGCCGAGCCGCGCCTGGTGCGCCTGCTGCCGGACAGCTTCGACTTCGAATTCGAATGCTGGGTGGCCACGCACGAGGACCTCTACCGCAGTGCGCGGATCAAGGCGGTCTTCGATTTCCTTGTCGAACAGCTCCAGAAGGAGGCACCGCGGTTCGCGGGCAAGGCCGCCTGAAACCGGGTATGTGAACTCCATCACGAAACTTTTTGCCGCCCGCGGAGGGTCCAACTCCTGTCAGGCACAGAACAGGAGGTGAGACATGAACAGGGAAACCCTCGCGGCGCTCTCCGCCGCGCTGTTGCTTCAGGGCTGTGGCACCATGCCGCAGGATCGAGCCGTTTCCGGCGCCGGAGTCGGCGCTGCGACCGGCGCGGTGATCGGCGCGGTTACGACCATGGCCGTATTGCCGGCTGCCGCCATCGGCGCGGCGGCGGGCGCGCTGACCGGCGTGCTCACCGAGCCGGAACAGGTCAACCTTGGCAAACCGGCGTGGAAGCACGGTGTCCAGAACACCGCGGCGCCGACCGCGGGCGTGGCGCAGGCCGCACCCGTGACCGACCCCAACGTCGCGGAGATCCAGTCGCGGCTGGCGGGCATGGGTTATGAGCCGGGGCCGGTGGACGGCGTCTGCGGACCGAAAACCACGGCCGCGATCCGCCGCTACCAGATGGACCACGGACTGCCCTCGGACGGACGGCCGAGCGTGGCGCTCGCCGATCACCTGCGGCAGGGCGACAGCTGAGCGGGTGAAGCTAGCTCGTCGGCGCGCCGACGCCCGTGATGCTGCCCGGCGCGCCGGCGAAATGAATCGTCCGCTGCGGGTACGGGATCTGTATGCCGTGCTGGTCGAAGGCGCGCTTGACGCGCCGGTTGAACTCGCGCCGGATCTGCCAACGTGCGCCGGCCTCGGTCTTGAATCGCGCGCGGATGTTGAGCGACGACTCGCCGAATGATTCGAGGCCGAGCACTTCCATAGGCTCCAGGATCAGTCGGCCGAGATCGGGGTCGGCACGCATTTCGGCGCCGACCGCTTGCAGCACCTGGATGACGGCATCCACGTCTTCGTCGTAACCGACATTGACTTCGGCCACGGAGAAGGCGAAGTCCTTGGTCAGGTTGCGGATGTCGGTGATGCTGCCGAACGGCACGGTGTGCACCACGCCATCGGCATCGCGGATGCGCAGCGTGCGGATGGTCATGCCCTCGACCACGCCGACGTGCCCGCCGACGTCGGCGATGTCGCCGAGTCCGAGCGAGTCCTCGAGAATGATGAAGATCCCGGTGATGACGTCCTTTACGAGACTCTGCGCGCCGACGCCGATGGCGAGACCGACCACGCCCGCGCCGGCGAGCAGCGGCGCGATGTTGATGCCGAGCTCGGAGAGGATCGAGATCCCGGCCATCGCGCCGATGACGATCAGCAGCAGGTTCTGAGCGACCGGCAGCAGCGTGCGGGCGCGCGGACTGACGGGCAGCAACGCGCCGCTCGCGGGATCCTGGCGTTCGAGGTAGCGGTGGATCAGCGCCGAGACGATCTCCCATGCCGCCAGCGCACTGACGATGATGATCAGGATCCGCGACGCTTTGGCCGTGAGAACCGTCCCCGCGTCGCTCTCCAGCCAGCCGTACACGCCGAAGCCCCAGAGGTCGATGATTGCCAGCGCCGCGACGGCGTAGATGACGATCCGCGCCAGGCGTTCGATGAGCGGCACGTAACGGTTCACGCGCCGCTCGAGTTCGGGGTAGCTGAGGCGCATTTCCGGGCTGATGCGGAAACCCCGCCGCAGACCCGCGCTGACGAGGTGCACGGCGAGTCTCGCAACCGCGATCGCGAGCAGGCTGAGCAGCGTCGCGCGGAGCAGGAACCGGAAGCCGCCTTCGACGCTGAACAACCAGATGCCGTAGGCGGCGACGATGCCGAGCACCGCGGCCAGCGCCCAGATGCCGGCGACGAACGCCCGGGCAGCACTGAGCGCGCCCGGGGCGGCTTCCCGCGGACCCCGGATCCAGTTCCTGACCGGCTCGCGGTTCTGCATCACCAGCACGACGAGCATGGCCGCGAGCAGCAGGCCGATTGCGCTGTCCAGCAGCGTCTGTACGCCCGCCGGGAACCTGAGCACACGCCCGGCGTGGATCGCAAAGTAGCCGTACACGGCGACGATCGACAGCCGCCGCACCCAGACGTAGGCATAACCGGCCGTTTCCGGGTCGACCGGAATGATCGGAGGCAGGCCGTTGCGCTTGAGGAGCAGCCCCGCGGCGACGAGGCTGAGCAGGCGCTCGAAGAAGAACGCCGCGATCAGCGCAAGCGCCAGCACGCGCGTGCCCGGCCTGGGATCGAGCAGCGTCAGCAACCCGGCGCCGACGCCGGCGAAGACGAGCAGCGGCAGCACGTCGATCAGCATGGCGAATACCGACGCCAGCGCGCCGGGAGCCGCACTGCTTATCGGCCGGGTATCGTCGAGCTCGCGTTCCCGGCGCCGGAGCAGCCAGCTCATCAGCCGGCCGGCGGCGAGGCCGGCAATGACAACGAGCAGGATCTTCCAGCCCATCTCCAGCCAGCGATCCCGCGTCTTCTGGTTCTGCGCCCGCTGCCAGAGATCGCGCGACAGCGCCGGCAGATCCACCAGCGCACCGAATGACTTCTGGACCTGCTTGCCACCCTTCTCGATGCGTTTCGCGAGATTGCTGAACAGGTCGTCCACCGCCTCCTTGCCGGCGCCCGCCGCGGAAGGCTCGGTCGCGCGGCGCGCCTCGATCAGGACCTTGAGCTCCGCAACGAACTCGCCGCGGCGCTTGTCGTCTTCCAGGACGGAAACGAGCTTTTCGAGCTCGTCCATCGCCGCGGGATCGGCCTGCGGGGCGGCCGGCGCCGGGCCCGCGAGCACGGGCAGGAGCAGCAGGGTGGCGAAGTGCATTCCCATCACAGGGTGAAGTTACCAATCATGGCGGACCATTGCCAGATGGCCCGCGGGCAGACGCTCAGCGCGACAGACCCATGCGCCGGAAATAGTCGTCGAGCGCCTTCATCACGCGCCCGGACATCGCCAGCGACGAGGTGATGGTCGGGATGGCCATGAGGGCGAAGGCCGTGTCGATGATGTTCACGGCCGTATTCTGCGACCACATCGCGGCCACGGGGATCAGCGCGAGATACACCCAGACGAAGGTGTCGCCGACGCGCCGGCCGAACAGGTAGCGGGCACATTTCGTACTGTAGTACGAGTAGGTGATCATCGTGGAGACCGCGAACATGAACGCCGCGATGCCCAGAATGAACGGCCCGAGGACCGGCATCGCCGCCGCGAATGCGGCGACCGTCACCGCCGCGCCGCCGCCCGTGGTCGGCACGCCGGAAGTCAGGATGACGAGCGCCGTGAGCGTGCACACGATGTGCGTGTCGATGAACGGCCCGAGCATGGCCACCAGTCCCTCGCGGACCGGCTCGTCGGTCTGCGCCGCACCGTGCGCCATGGCCTCCGTGCCGATGCCCGCCTCGTTCGAGAATACCGCGCGCTGTATGCCGGTCGTGATGACTTCCTTGACCGCGATGCCCGCGGCCCCGCCCGCCGCGGCGCCGAGACCGAAGGCGTTGCTGAAGATGTCGGCGAACACGCCCGGAACGGCCGGCAGGTTGTAAAGGATCACGTACACGGACGCGGCCATGTACAGCAGGCACATGAAGGGCACCGTGCGCGAGGTCACGCGCCCGACACGCCTGATGCCGCCGACGGTCACCGCGCCGGTCACGACCATGGCGATCAGGCCCGTCAGCAGCGTGGGCGTGCTCCACTGCGCATCGAGCATCGCCGCCAGCTGGTTCGACTGGAACAGCGGCAGTGCGCCGAGCAGGCCGCAGGCAGCGAACATGTAGGAAAGCGGCTTGAATTTGGCGCCGAGACCGACCTCGATGAAGAACATCGGACCACCCTGCGCAACGCCGTCCTCGTCCACCTTGCGATACATGCAGGACAGCGTGCAGGTGAAGAATTTCGTGGCCATACCGACCAGCGCGGAGACCCACATCCAGAACACGGCCCCGGGCCCGCCGACCGCCACCGCGATCGCGACGCCGCCAATGCTGCCGAGGCCGAGCGTGCCGGACAGCGCCGAGCTCAGCGCCTGGAAATGCGAGATCTCGCCCGGATCGCGCTGGTCGTCGAACCGGCCGCGCAGGATGTCGAGGGTGTGGCCGAACGCCGTGAACGGCGTGAAGCGGCAACGGATGAGAAAGAACAGGCCGGCGCCGGTGACGAATCCGGCCAGCGGCATGCCCCACAGGAAGGAAGCGGTCGCCGCCCAGAAATCCGAGAATGACTCCACGGCGGCGCCCGGCGGATCAGCGGCCGGCGATCAGGCGACTTCCGCCTTGCGGCCGGCGCTCTTGCGCTCGTGTTCCTTGAGGAAGCGCTTCCGGACCCGGATAGCGGCAGGCGTCACTTCGACCAGTTCGTCGTCGTTGATGAATTCCAGCGCCTGCTCGAGCGTCATTTCCAGCGCGGGCGTCAGCAGGACGTTGTTGTCCTTCATCGCCGCCCGCACGTTGGAGAACGGCTTGGCCTTCAGCGGGTTCACGGTGAGATCGTTCTCGCGCGCGTGGATGCCGACCACCATCCCCTCGTACACGGGCGTGTTGGGTCCGACCATCATCTGGCCGCGCTCCTGGAGATTGAACAGCGCGTAGGCCACCGCCTCGCCCTGGCCGTTGGAGATGAGCACACCGTTCTTGCGCTCGTTGTTGATCGAACCCTTCACCGGCCCGTAGCGATCGAAGACGTGGTACATGAGACCGGTGCCCGCGGTCGCGGTCAGGTACTGCGTGCGGAAACCGATGATGCCGCGCGCCGGGATCAGGTAATCGAGGCGCACGCGGCCACGGCCGTCCGGCACCATGTCCAGCAGGTCGGCGCCGCGGCTGCCGAGCATCTCCATCACCGCGCCCTGGTAGTCCGACTCGAGGTCGACGGTCAGCTGCTCGTACGGCTCGCACTGCACGCCGTCGATGTCGCGGAAGATGGCCTCCGGCCGCGACACGGCGCACTCGTAGCCCTCGCGCCGCATGTTCTCGATCAATATGGAAAGGTGCAGCTCGCCGCGGCCGGAAACCTGGAATTTGTCCGGGTCGGCCGTCTCCTCGACGCGCAGCGAGACGTTGTGCTTGAGTTCCCGGAACAGGCGCTCGCGCACCTGGCGCGACGTGACGAACTTTCCGTCGCGGCCCGCGAAGGGCGAATTGCTGACCTGGAAGGTCATGGTCACGGTGGGCTCGTCCACCTTCAGTCCCGGCAGCGCGTCGAGGTGCTCCTTGTCGCACAGCGTGTCGGAGATATTGAGCTCGTCCACGCCGGAAACCGCGACCACGTCGCCCGCGAAGGCCTCGGCCACCTCGATTCGTTCCAGTCCGAGCAGGCGGAATACCTGGAGGACGCGCCCGCTGCGCGTGCTGCCGTCCGCCCCGACGATGCCGATCTGCGTGTTGGTGGCCACGCGACCGCGGTTGATGCGGCCGACGCCGATCACGCCGACGTAGGGATCGTAGTTGAGCGCGCTGATCTGCATCTGAAACGGGCCGTCGGCGTCCACCGCCGGCGGCGGCACGAAATTCACGATCGTTTCCAGCAGCGGCGTCATGCTGTCGTCGATGTGTTCGAGTTCGCGGCCGCTGCGACCCTGCTTGGCGGACGCGTAGATCACCGGGAAGTCGAGCTGCGCGTCGCTCGCACCGAGGCGATCGAAGAGATCGAAGGTGCGGTCCAGCGCCCAGTGGGGCCGTGCGCCGTCGCGATCGATCTTGTTCAGTACGACGATGGGCCGCAGGCCGCGCTCGAGCGCCTTCTGCGTGACGAAACGCGTCTGCGGCATGGGACCGTCCACGGCATCGACCAGCAGCAACACGGAATCGGCCATGGACAGGATGCGCTCCACCTCGCCGCCGAAATCCGCGTGGCCCGGCGTGTCGATGATGTTGATGTGGTAGTCGCGCCAGTCGAGCGCCGTGTTCTTGGCCAGGATGGTGATGCCGCGCTCGCGCTCCAGGTCGTTCGAATCCATGACCCGTTCGGTCTGGGCCAGGCGCGAGGCGAGCGTGCCCGTCTGCCGGAGCAGCTGGTCCACGAGCGTGGTCTTGCCGTGGTCGACGTGGGCGACGATGGCGACGTTTCGGATGTGCTGAGCCATGGGGGAGACCGGGGTCCGGACAAAGGGGGCGGATTATACAGGAACCCGGCCCGGAGTCAGGCCCCTTCCGGCGGGTCGGAAAGCGGCGGGCGAAAGCCCGGGATCAGCGGCGGGGCGCCCGCTCGTTCAGCAGCATCCAGTAGAGGCCCAGTTGGGAAACCGCCTGCACGAAGGCGTCGAAATTGACCGGCTTGCGCACGTAGCTGTTGGCGCCTGATTCGTAGCTGCGCACCATGTCCTCGTCCTCGCTGGACGAGGTGAGCACGACGACCGGGATGTACTGGGTGCGCGGGTCGGCGCGCATCCGCTTCAGGACGTCGATACCACTCATCTTCGGCAGCTTGAGATCGAGCAGCACCACGGCGGGCATGGTTTCGGGGCTGCGTCCCGCGTGCTTGCCCTCGCAGAAGAGAAAGTCCACGGCCTCGCTGCCGTCGCGGGCCACCGCTATTTCGTTCGCCACGCCGGACTTGCGCAGCGATCGCACGGTCAGGTCCTCGTCGTCGGGGTTGTCCTCCACCAGCAGGATGAGCTTCTCAGCCAAGGGACACTCCGTCGATTGTCGTCATGGATTGAGTACGGCGGGTCAGCCGCGCGGCGAGCGCTCGGTGATGTAGGACACCGCCGCATCCCCGGGCAGCGGCTTCGCGAAATAGAATCCCTGTGCCTCGTCGCAGCCGAGCGATCGCAGGAACGCGAGCTGCTCCGCGGTCTCCACGCCCTCGGCCAGCACGCGCATGCCGAGCGATCTCGCCAGCGACACGATGGCCTGGATGATCGCGGCGTCATGCCGATCGGAAGCGGCGCGGCTGACGAACGAACGATCGATCTTGAGACAGTCGATCGGCAGGCGCGACAGGTAGCTCAAACTGGAATATCCCGTGCCAAAGTCGTCGATCGCGATCTGCACGCCGACGTCCTTGAGCCGCTTCAGTATCTTCACGCCCTCGTCCTGATCCTGGATCAGCACGCTTTCCGTCAGTTCCAGTTCCAACCGCGAGGGATCGACCCCCGAGGCGCGCAGCACGCGCCCGACGACCTCGGTAAAGCCGCTGCTCCGGAACTGGCGGGGGGATACGTTGACCGCGAGCCGGATCGATTCCGCCGGCATGCCCCAGTCGCGCAACTGCCCGCAGGCGGTGGCCAGCGCCCAGTCGCCGAGGCCGAAGATAAGGTCGGAATGCTCGGCGATGGGGATGAACGTACCGGGCGGGATCCAGCCACGCTCGGGGTGCTTCCATCGCATCAATGCCTCGACACCGATGACCTTGCTGCCGTCGAGGCGCAATTGCGGCTGGTAGTGCAGCTCGAGCTGCTGCTGGGCGAGCGCGCTGCGCAATGCGCTTTCCAGTTCGATCCGCTCGGTTGCCTCGCGCGTCATGTCGGCCGCGTAGAACTGGAAGCCGTCCTGCCCCTGCGCCTTGACACGATGCATGGCGGAATCGGCGTTGCGCAGAAGCGTCTCGAAATCCTCGCCGTCCTTCGGATAAACCGCGGCCCCCACGCTCACCGTCACGTGGGCTTCCCTGCCGTCCAGGTCGAACGCACCGCGGATCCCGCTCTGGATCTTGCGAACCACGGACAGCACGTCGCCACCATGAGCAAGGTCCGCGGCCAGGATCGCATACCCGTCCGCGCCGAGACGCGCCGCCGTGTCGCCCTCGCGCACGATGCTTTGCAGGCGCTCTCCGACCAGCTTCAGCAGCTGGTCGCCCGCCGCCTGCCCGTAACCGTCGTTGACCAGTTTGAAGCGATCGATGTCGATGGCGAGCAGCGCCAGCACGCGGTCCGAGTGCCACCGGTGAGCGATGGCCTGCGCAACGCGATCGCCGAGCAGCGTGCGATTCGGCAGGCCGGTGAGCGCGTCGAAGTTCGCGAGGTAGCGGATCCGTTCCTCATAGGCCTTCCGCTCGCGCATGTCGCGCGCGATCGTCGATACGTACTCCACGTTTCCGTCGGGCCCGCGGTGGGCGATCATCACCTGCGAGACCGGAATTTCCGTTCCATCCGCCGCCAGCACGGCGCTCTCGCCCTGCCAGGTGCCGTTCTTCAACGCCGCCGGCAGTGCGGTCCGGTAGACGGAGTCGCGCGCCCAGGCGGGATGCAGCGCGTCGATCGTTTCCGGCATCGACTTGAAGCCGTCCAGGCCCGTCAGGAGAATCCGGCATGCGGCATTCGTGTAAATCAGGCGGCGCTCGTTGTCGCAGATCGCCACGAAGTCGACCGTGGTCTCGAGAATAGCCGCCAGCCGGGCGCGCTCCTCCTCGGCCACTTTCATCGCCGCGCGCTCCTTGCTGTCGCGCAGCGCCCGGCGCACCGCGGTCGCCAGCCGGCGGATGTTGCCCTTGAGGATGTAGTCCGTTGCGCCACTGTGGATCGACGAGATGGCCCGCTCCTCGCCGATCGTCCCGGAGATGAAGATGAACGGCAGATCGGGGCGGAGCTCGCGGGCGATGCGCAGCGCCGACAGGCCGTCGAAGGCCGGCATGGAATAGTCGGACAGGATGATCTGTGGCCCGTTCGCCGTGGTGAGAGCCCGGCGCAGATCCAGCTCGATGTCGACGCGCTCCCACCTGACTTCGAAGCCGTCGCGCTCCAGTTCGAGCACGGCGAGTTCCACGTCGACCTCGGAATCCTCGACGAACAGCACGCACAGCGGCGTGCTTCCGGCTTTCTCGCGTTTTGGAAGTGCGCTCATATTCATCAGTTCGATGCCACTTGTCCGACCGGCTCGGAGTCGGGCGCCAGCGTGAAATAGAATACAGCACCGCGGCCGGGCGCGGCGTCCGCCCAGATCCGCCCGCCGTGGCGGTGCACAATGCGCTGCACGGTCGCCAGCCCGATCCCGGTCCCCGGGAACTCGGTCGTGCCGTGCAGGCGCTGAAAGGCCCCGAACAGCTTGTCGGCATAGGCCATGTCGAAACCGGCGCCGTTGTCCCGCACGAAGAAGACCGAACGACCGCCTTCGCGCATCGTCCCGATCTCGATACGCGCCGCCGCGGCCTTGCCCGTGAACTTCCAGGCGTTGCCCAGCAGGTTTTCGAACGCGGCGCGCAGCAGGCGGGCGTCGCCGTTCACCTTCATGCCTTCCCACACGGAGACGTCCACCTTTCGGGCCGGGTCCTGCGCCGTGAGGTCGCGAACCACCTGGTTGGCGATCGCGCTCAGATCGACCTCGCGGAACTCGAGCGCGCCGCGCGACACCTTGGAAAGGTTGAGCAGGTCCTCGATCAGCTGGCCCATGCGCTGCGTGGCCGCGCGGATGCGATCGAAGTGGCGCTGCGCTCCGTCGGAGAGCTGTTCCGGCAACTCCTCCGCCAGTGCCTGGCTGAAGCCGTCGATGGCACGCAGCGGCGCGCGCAGATCGTGCGACACCGAGTAGCAGAACGACTCCAGCTCGCTGTTCGTCATCTCCAGCTGGGAAGTGCGCTCGCGCACGCGCCGCTCGAGATCTATGTTGAGCTGCGTCATTTCTTCCTCGATGCGCCGCCGCTCGGCAATTTCCTTTTCCAGGACGGCATTGGCCTGTTCCCGTTCGCGAGCCCTTGTCTCGACGACCGACAGCATTTCGTTGAAGGATTCGACGAGGTCTCCCACTTCGTCGTCGCTGAACTTCTCGGCGCGACGCGAATAATCCTGCGACTTGATCACATCGCGGGCAGTACCGGCGATGGAAAGGATCGGTCGCGTGACGATCGATTGCAGCCACATCGCCACCAGGCCGGAGACGAGCATGGCGAGCACCGCCACGGCCCCGACGATGCCGGCATAGCCCAGGATGCGCTTGCGCGCCTCGTGATCGGCAAGCACGTACACGGTGCCGAGTATCTCTCCCTTCTCGACGACGCGCTTGAACGTGTAGATGCGGTCGCCGTCGATCGTGACGCCCTCATCGCCCGGCAGCTCGGGGAATGCCGCCTGCGCGCCCTCGCGGACATACGTTGCGAACAGGTTGCCGCGCGAATTGTAGACCGCCGCCGATATGACCCGCGCCCGGAAACGGAGCACGGAGAGCGACTCGTCAGCGGTTTCCGGATCGTCGAAACTCAGGGACGCGCCGGTCGATCCGGCGATCAATGCCGTCTGTGTATTGATATCGTTGACGGACCACTTGCGATAGGACTGCAGGTCGAAAGCAATCATGGCGGTGACGGCGACCAGCAGGGCGCTCACCGTCGTCAACCCGATCACGAGGTTCAGCTTGTGGCGAATCGACTTGAACTTGAGATCGCGCATCATGACGACCCGTTGATGACGTTCCGCGCGACTCCCAGCAGGCGCGCGCTGATTTTCAGGTTGCTCGCCTCCGCGAATGCGAGCCTGACGTCGAAGCGGACCTTGTTGCCGACCATCACGAAATTGATCGTTCCGCCCGCCTGCACCTCGTCGGTCTCGGTGACGACAAGCACCGGCCGGCCGGCGACGTCTTCCAGGATCGTGCCGAGATTGCCGTTCTCGCCCCGACCCACAAACAGCACGTGGATGCCGGCAAGGGATTCCCCGCTCCCGACCTTGCGCACCTCGACACCACGACCGTTGATCGAACGGCCGGCCACCATGTTCGACAGGTCGGACTCCACCTTTGCCGCGCCCAGTACACCGATGACCAGGGGGCTGGTCGCGTCCGCGAACGTGTCCGCCGGCCAGTCGACGTAGTCGCCGAACTTGAACAGGAACGCCGCCTTGATGCTGTCCTCCGAATGCTCCTCGGCAGACTGCGCGCCCGCGGCACCCGCAAAGGCGAGCAAGGCGACCACCAGGATCGTCGACCCCACGGTACCGCCCGCGCCCGCAGTCCAGGTCAATGTCGCCATACGACCTTCCCGTAGATGCCGCGCTCGATCTCCTCGCTCAACGGCCCCTGGATACCGAATTCCGGGTGACTCTCATGCAGCAGATTCTGCCCCACCAGAGAGACTTCCAGCGACTCGATGGGCTGCCAGCCGAGACGGATATCCAGTTCCGCGTAGCTCGGCACGTAGGCGACTACGCCAGAATTGTTCATCGGGACCCGGTCCACCCAGCGAAACGTGGCGTCCAGCGACAGCTTGTTCGGCAGGTCCATGAACGAACGCAGCGAGTACTGGTTCTTGGGATCCGCGGTCTCGTTCAGCCCGTTATTGAGATCGAATGTCCCGGGCCTGGCGCGCATCTCCTCTTCGAGGAACGTGTAGCCGCCGCGCAATTGCCACCAGTCGAGCGGCTGCCAGGTTGCGCTCAGTTCGATGCCGTAGGACTCGCCCTCGAGGTTGTTCTCGAAGAACACCGGAAACGGCAGCCCGAAAACCGGATCGGGCGGGCTGAGAGAGGCACTCCGCACGTCGTTGTACAGGTTGTAAAACGAGGACGCTGCAATATTGAAGCGCTCCGTCACCTGGCCCCGGTAACCAAGTTCGAAGGCGATAACCTTTTCCGACTTGAAATCCTCGTCGCCGGCAAGGATGACGATCGGGTTCTCCGGCCCGGGCTGGGCGATGTCACGATCGATGCGGGACGGCACGCGCACCGCGCGCGAAACCGCGCCCCAGAGCATATGGTTGTCAGTCACGTTCCACCGCACGCGCGCGCTGGGCTCCACTTCGAATCCCGTGTAGTCCGTGTGTTCGATCTTGGTACCAAAGGTGAAGTAAACCTTGTCCTCGATCACTGTGACTTCATCCTGGAAGAAACCGCTGAACAGGCTCTGGCCGAGATCGCCATCGGTAAACGCCAGTGCCGGCGCGTTGTCCACATCATCGTGCGTGTAACGATACCCGAGCCCCCAGACCACGCTGTGGCGTGATCCCAACCGGAAATTGTGCTGGAAGTCGAGGTCAACCGTGTCGAGAACGTCGCCGAACACGCCTTCCCCGGACAGGGGAGTGCCACCGATCACGAACGGCGGCGCAGGCAGGGTCAGATTCGTGCGGTCGAAGTAGAGCTGAAGACTCATGTCCGACTCTTCGGAGGACGTGCGCGTCCAGCGGCCGAGGATGTTGAAACCCCGCGTCTCGGGTCGCGTGTCCGCCGCGATCTCTTCCTGCGTCTCGGTGCCGTAGTAATCGCCCTGGACCGTGAGCGTGTCCTGCGCCGAGACATCGGTGTCGACCCGGAATCCGCCCTGCCCCATGTACCAGTCATCGACATTCTCGTCGCCGTTCGCCAGCTCCGAAGCATCGCGCTGGAAGTACTTGCCGTAGACGCGGTAGTAGACGTCGTCGCCCACCTTGCCGCCGTAACGCAGGCCGGCGAAACCCTGGTACTCGGTGCCGCCGCCGCCCTCGACATGGAACCCCTGCGTATCCTTCGCACTCTTTGACGTGATGTTGATCACGCCGTTCACGGCGTTCGCGCCCCAGACGGATCCTCCGGGCCCGCTGATCACCTCGATGCGATCGAGATCGTCGAGCAGGTAATCCTGCCGGTACCAGAACACGCCGGAGAACAACGGCGTGTAGACCGTGCGGCCATCCATCATCACGAGCAGCTTGTTGCCGACATCGGAGGTGAAACCGCGTGCGCTGACCACCCAGCCCTGGGAATTCTCCTGGGCGACGTTGAGGTTCGAGGCGAGACGCAACGCCTGGGGAATACTCGTGGCGCCGGAGCGATGGATCTCGTCGCTGGTCACGACCTGGATGGCGGACGGCGTCTCGGAGAGTTTCTCCGGACGCCGTGACACGGACGTAACTTCCAGGTTGGCCAGATCCTCGATGCTCAGGTCGGCAAGCGCGTCCGGCTCCGCAGCCACGACCGGAAAAGACATCGCGACCGCAAGCAAGCCTGACAAGCCCGGTGTCCGCAAGCAAAACATTGTTGGAATCCCCTGATCTTGCGTCAGGTACACACCCAGCCCTCAACCCGAAGCGCTCTTGGAACGAGTATAAGCTGAGGCTCCGCCCCTACGACTACCTCCGACGGCGCCCCCGGAACGGGAAGGGCCTGCGTATCACCGATTTGAGGTACATTTGCTGCGACTTTGTGATGGGCTTCACATATTGAGGTCAAGAGCATAGATGGTCCGATCCTTAATAAGGGGATTACCAAGAAACGTTCTCGTGCTCGGCGCGGTCTCGCTCCTGAACGATACGGCGAGCGAGATGATCACCCCCCTCCTTCCCGTGTTCCTCACGCTGACGCTCGGCGTCGGTCCCGCGATCGTCGGCGTGATCGAGGGCCTGGCCGAGGCCACGGCGAGCCTGCTCAAGCTGGTCTCGGGCTGGCTCGCCGATCGCGGCTGGAATTCCAAGCGGCTCGTGGTCGGCGGTTACGCGCTCTCGAATGCGGCGCGGCCGCTGATCGGACTCGCAGCGGGCTGGTGGTGGGTGATGGGACTGCGCTTCCTGGATCGCATCGGCAAGGGACTGCGCACCTCGCCGCGCGACGCGATGATCGCGGCCGCCGTGCCCGGGGAACTGCGAGGCCGCGCGTTCGGATTTCACCGCGGCATGGATCACGCGGGCGCCATGATCGGACCGCTGCTCGCGTTCCTGCTGCTCTCCGCCGGGCTGGGAATGCGCGAAGTGTTCTTCGTCTCGGCAATCCCCGGGATTATCGCGTTGCTCGTGCTCGTTGCCGGAATCGAACCGCCGCCGACCGTTCCCGTCTCAGTGCCGCCGGCGCTACGCTGGCGCGATCTCGATCGTCAGCTTCGTGCCCTGATCCTCGCATCCACCGGGCTCGCGCTTGCCAGCGTGCCCGAGGCGTTCATCGTGCTGTGGGCGGTCGGCTCGGGACTGGAGATCGTCTACGTGCCGCTGATCTGGGCGGCGGCGCACCTGGTCAAGGCGGCGGTATCGCTTCCCGCCGGGATCCTGTCGGATCGCATCGGGCGCGTACCGGTCGTCGTCGGCGGCTGGGGCGCGCGCGTAATTCTGCTGCTGTTGATCGGCTTCTCCGCCGACGGACCGGCGCTGGTCTGGCTGCTGTTCATCGGCTACGGCGTAACACTGGCGTTCACCGAAGGCGCGGAACGTGCGTTGATTGGCGACCACGCCCCGGCGGCGCAGAAGGCAACCGCCTTCGGCGTCTATCACATGGCGACGAGCCTCGTCCTGCTGCCCGGTGCTTTCCTGTTCGGCGCGATCTGGGAATGGGCGGGAAGAACGACGGCGTTCCTGACGGCTGCGGTGCTGACCGCGTTATCCGTCGCGGCGTTGCTCGCCGTGCTGAAGAAGGAAGGAACGTAGATGGTAGGTGGTAGATAAGGAATGGGGAAAGACGAAACATCCTTCCCCCATCTGCCATCTACCATATTCCATCTACGTCATTTCTTGTCAGTCCGGTACTTCGCGAACCAGGCGAGGATGTTGTCCACCTTCGCGATCATCTGCGACGGGCGATCGCCGATGCCGTGCGAGGATTCAGGCACGCGCACCAGCATCGTGTCCACCTTGCGCAACTTGAGCGCCTGGTAGAACTGTTCCGATTCCGAGATCGGCGTGCGGTAATCCATCTCGCCGGTCAGCAGCATCGTCGGCGTGTTCACCTTCCCGGCCAGCGACAGCGGCGAACGCTGCCAGTACTGGTCCTGCACTTCCCACGGGAAATCCGGGAACCAGTACTTGTAGAAGAAACTCGTGACGTCCGACGTCAGTACGAAACTCGTCCAGTTGATCACCGGCTTCGCCACGACCGCGGCGCGGAAACGATCGTTCTTGCCGACGATCCACGCAGTCAGCACGCCGCCGCCGGAACCGCCGGTGACGAACAGGTTCTGCTCGTCGACATAACCGGCCGCGATCACCGCATCGACGCCGGACATCAGGTCCTCGTAATCGTTGCCCGGATAGGCGTGGTGGATGAGATTGCCGAACTCCTCGCCGTAACTCGTGCTGCCGCGCGGGTTGGCGTACAGCACGACGTAGCCCGCCGCCACGTAGAGCTGGATCTCGGAAGCGTAGTTCGGGCCGTAGGCCGCGAACGGCCCGCCGTGGATCTCGAGAATGAACGGGTATTTCTTCGCCGGATCGAAGTCGGGAGGCGTCACCACCCAACCCTCGATCTCGCGCCCGTCATGCGAAGACTTCCACGTCAGCAACTTCGTCTCGCCGAGCCGCTTGCGGCCGAACAGATCTTCGTTCAACTTCGTGATCTGCTTCGGCGCCCGCCCGGCCGAGCCGGAAGCAATGTCGCCGGGACGCTGCGCCGAGTTCACCGTGATCGCGTAGACATCGTTCTTCGACAGGCTGAAACCGCCGCTGGTGTACGGCCGGCCGAGGTCCAGTCCGCCGAGATTCTCCGCGACGGTCCTGACCTTGCCATCCAGCCCGGCGTAACCCAGCTTGCGCACGCCGTGATCGTCGAACAGGAAATACACGCCGCGCCCGTCGCCCGACCAGCGCGGATTGACCACGTCGCGATCGAACGCACTCGTGACGACGCGCCCGCCGGCGCCGTCGATGTTCATCACGTACAGCTTCGAGACCTGGTAGCCCTGGCGGCGATCATCGAAGCCGACGTAAGCCACGCGCTTTCCGTCCGGCGACACGGCCGGCCCGGCGTCGGGCCCGTCGCGATCGGTAAGCTGCGTCAGCGCGCCGGACTCGACGTCGATGGAAAAAATCTCGCTCTCGATCGGATCGTATTCCCAGTCCTGCGCGCGGTTGGCGGAAAAAAGGATCCGGCTGCTGTCGGGCGTCCAGGACAACGGGCCGTCATGATTGAATTCGCCGCTGGTCAGTTGCCGCGGCGTGCCGCCTTCAGCCGACACGACGAACACGTGCGTGTACCCGGATTCCAGAAAGCCCTCGCCGTCGGCGCGATAGACGACCGAGTCGATCACTTTCACGGGCGGCGCCCACTTCGCGTTCTCGGGCGCGGCCGGCGCCTTCGCGAGCGGCTCCTTCGCTTTCGGCACGAACATCGTGAACGCCAGCAGGCCGCCATCCGGCGACCAGGACATCTGCGACGGGGACTCGGTGAGGTTCGTCAGCAGCGCCGTCTGTCCCGAGTCCATCCAGCGCACGTAAAGCTGCGGACTGCCCTCGACGCCGGAGATGTAGGCGATGCGCGTGCCGTCGGGCGACCAGCGCGGCGAGGAGAACCCCTGTCGCCCGGACAGGAGCGGCCGGTGCCCGCTGCCGTCCGCGTTGATGATCCAGAGATTGCCGCGCGGCCGGTCAGTCATGATGTCCATGACCGTGCGCTGGTAGACGATGCGGCGGCCGTCTGGAGACACCTGCGGATCGGAACCGGTCTCGAGTTCGAAGATGTCGATCGAACGGAACAGGCCGGCATCGCCGACGTCTTTAGGGCCGTCGGCGGCGAATACCGCGCCCGCGAAGCTCAACAGGATCCCGGCGACGCGCGCCGACGTTGACCCGAATGCCATGGATGCCCCCCAGCAGTGGCGAAAGGGCGGCATTCTAAAGGATAAAAGATAAGGGGTCGGAGTGATTTATTCCGGTGTGCGCGTACCGGAACAAATCGCTCCGACCCCTTAATTATTTCTATCTGCTGTTCTTCAGCCGCTCCAGCTTTTCCTGCGGCTGCGACCACTCCGGCGCCAGCTCGGACGCGCGGCGATAATCCGCCGCCGCGTTCTCGGGATTCTTCATCTTCTCGTAGGCCAGCCCGCGGTTGTAATACGCGACGTGCTCCTTGCCGAGACCGAGCTTGATCGCGGTCGAGTACTCGGCGACGGCCTTGTCGAAGGCTTCGCCCATGAAGAACAGGTTGCCGCGGTTCACGAACACTTCGCCCGACCGCGGTTCCAGCGTCACCGCGCGCTCGTAATCCCGCGCGGCCTCCTGGTATTCCTCCAGCGCGACGGCAACGATGCCGCGGTTCACCAGCGTGGCCAGCAGATCGTCCCGCGACAGCGAGCCATACTGGACCGCGTTCGAGCAGCTCTGCAGGTCCTCGCGCGAAGCGCTGTTCATCGCGGCGGCAAAGGTGGCCGCCGTGAAGCAGTCGTGCGCATAGGAATTGCCGCCGATGACGGTCATGGCCTGGGCGAACGCCGGGACGGAAACGAGCGACAACAGCCCGGCGGACAACATCGCAAGAATCGGTGCGTGACGCATGGGGTTTACCTCCGCGAGTCGCATCACTGGACAAATAGTAGTCAATGGCCGCGCCAATATCCACGCGGAAGCATTCCGGCGACGGGCCGGCCTTCGTGCGTCGGCACGCGGTGCCTACAGGCCTCTCTTCTTCCCATCCCCCATCTACCATCTTCCATCTACCGTCCTGTGCCTTTGATTTCCCCCCTTCCGCCCCATATAAAGGTGCCATGTCACCCACGATCCTCTCCCGCCCCCGCCCCGTGCTGAGCGCCGCCCGGGGCATGCCGACCTCTGACGGGGCCGGCGTGCGCATGACCCGCGTCATCAGTTCGCCGCAGGTCGGCGTCATCGATCCGTTCCTGCTGCTGGACGAATTCCGCAGCGACGACCCGACGGACTACCTGGCCGGCTTCCCCGACCATCCGCACCGCGGCTTCGAGACGGTGACCTACATGCTCGCCGGCCGCATGCGCCACAAGGACAACCACGGCCATGAAGGCGTGATCGACGCCGGCGGCGTGCAGTGGATGCGGGCCGGCCGCGGCATCGTGCACTCGGAGATGCCGGAGCAGGAGCGCGGGCTCATGTGGGGCTTCCAGCTCTGGGTCAACCTGCCGGCAGAAAGAAAGATGAGCGAACCGAACTACCAGGAGATCGCGGGTTCGCAGATCCCGGAAGAAGCGCGCGAAGGCGCGCACGTGCGCGTCATTTCAGGACGTACGACGCGCGGTACCGACGGGGCGGTGCGCAATATTCCGACCGCGCCCGTGTATTTCGACGTGCAGTTGCAGCCCGATGCCACGTTCGAGGAAGCGTTCGACGCGGAAGCCAACGCCTGCGTGTATGTCTACGAGGGCGAAATCATGGTGGGCGGGCAGACACTTGAGCGCGGCATGCTGGCCCGGCTCGGTGAAGGCGACGGCTTGCGTGCCGCGACCGGAAGCAAGGGTGCTCGCTTCCTGCTGCTTGCCGCGCGGCCGATCAACGAGCCGGTCGCCTGGCACGGTCCCTTCGTCATGAACACGCGCGACGAATTGATGCAGGCCTTCGACGATTATCGCGCCGGCCGGTTCTGATACGCCGGTGAACAATCCCGCCGAGAGGAAGTGGTACGACACGGCATCCACGGGCGGCCGTTTCGTCCGACAGACCTCGTCCTTCCGCAACTGGATCACACCCGACGGCGCGCCCGGACCGTCCGGCCGCGACGGCTTCAGGGCCGAACCGGGTCGTTATCACCTGTACGTGTCGCTCGCCTGTCCGTGGGCGCACCGCACGCTGATCTTCCGCAAGCTCAAGGGGCTCGAATCCGCGATCGGCCTGTCGTCGGTCGGCGCGTTCATGGGACCGCGCGGCTGGTCGTTCGAACCGGAACCCGGCGTCATCCCGGATTCCGTCAACGGCGCGCACTGGCTCTCCGAGATCTACCTGAAAGCCGATCCCGGCTACGCGGGGCGGTTCACGGTGCCAGTGCTGTGGGACAAGGCCAGCGGCACGATCGTCAACAACGAATCCTCCGAGATCATCCGCATGTTCAATTTCGCGTTCAACGACGCGGGCGCGAACGACCGGGACTTCTACCCCGCGGCCCTGCGCAAGGACATCGACGAACTGAACGATCTCATCTACCCGAACATCAATGACGGCGTGTACCGCGCCGGCTTCGCGACGAGCCAGGGTGCTTACGAGGAAGCCGTGCGCGCGCTGTTCAGGACGCTGGATACGCTGGAGTCACGCCTCGCGACGCGGAGGTATCTCACCGGCGCCACGATCACGGAAGCGGACTGGCGGTTGTTCACGACGCTGGTGCGCTTCGATGCGGTCTACCACGGCCACTTCAAGTGCAACCTGCGACGGATCGTGGATTATCCGAACCTGTGGGGCTACGTGCGGGACCTCTACCAGGTCCCCGGCGTCGCGGAGACAGTGAACCTGCCCTTCATCAAGACGCACTACTACCGCAGTCACACCGCGCTGAACCCGCACGGCATCGTGCCCGTCGGCCCCGAGCTGGACTTCACCGCGCCGCACGGCCGCGGGTAAGGAACGGCGGCCGAGGACGGCCGCCCTCCAGGCACCAAGAGCGGCGGCCGGACCGAGGTCAGGAACCGCGTTGCGAGGGAATGAACTCCTCGGTGATCGCCTTGCGCAGCAGCTCGGGCGGCAGCAATCCCTGCAGCAGGATGAAGTCGTGGAACGCGCGCTGGTTGAAGCGGCTGCCGAGCGCGATCTCCGTCTCCAGGCGGATGGCGCGGAGCTGCATGTAGCCGAAGTAGTAGGACGTCGCCTGCCCCGGCCCGCGATAGGTGTAACGGTCCACTTCCTGCGTCGCGAACGGCTCGGAGAATCCGGCTTCCTTCATCAGGAATTGCTTCGCCGCGTCCGGCTGCATCAATCCCAGGTTCAGCATCGGATCGAGGAACGCGCGCGCAGCGCGCAGCATGCGGTTCTGGAGTGCGAACAGCTGGCCTTCCGGCGGCAAGTATTCCTTCATTATTGCTTCAGAGTACAAGCCCCAGCCTTCCACGTTCGCGCTGTTGAACGCGAAGATGGCGCGCGCCAGCGACACGCCGTTCTCGACCATCGCCGAGAACTGGAGCTCGTGCCCCGGCCGTGACTCGTGCGCGGTGAGCGTCCAGGAGAAACCCTCGTTCGTGAAGTCGTCCATGATCACCTTCGGATCGGCGTTCGGGTTCCGGAGCGGCAGCACGAACTCGCCGTACTCGCCGCTGTTGCCGATGAGCCGCGGCGGATTCATGTGCGGCGCGGGCGAAGCCGCGGACTCGGCTTCGGACGCAAGGCGGATGATGGACTCGCGCGCCGGCAGCGTGACGACGTGGTGCGCGTCGATCATCTGTTCGAGCGAGGCGAGCGTCTTCTTGTAGAGCGGCAGGATCGCCTCGCCGCTCACCTGCTGCTTCTTGAGCTCGCGGATGACGTCGCGGTAATCGGTTGACGGCAGTCCCCTGTCCTTCGCGATCCCGGCGGCGATGATCTGCATCTCGTCGCGGATCTCGGTGAAGCCGAACAGCGCGCGGTCCATGAGCACGCGCGGGTCCATGCTGACGCCGTAATTCTTCACGTTGTCCGCGTAGATCGGCTCCGGCAGGCGGTTGTCCTTGCGCGCCCGCGGCATCAGCTCATTCTTCACCCACTTGTCGTAGTCGCGGAGCTGCCGCGCCAGCTTGCGGTGCGCGCTCTGCCAGCCCTCGAGTTTCGCCTCCTTGAACATGTCGGCGAGGCCATCGATGAACAGCTCGGTGTTCTTGACCGACTTGTTGAGTTCCTCGATGTACGGCCCGGTCAGGCCCGCCGCGTCGAAGCGCTCCGCGGTGCGCTGCTTCGCGAGCTCCGTGATCGGCTCGAATCCCTTCTCGGCGCCGGCATATTTCTTCAGGCGCTCGACCGCGCGCGCCTTGCGCTCGGGGGAATTGCGCGAGTCGAGCAATACCTGCAGACCCTGGAACACGGTTTCGCCGACGTTGATGAACGGCAGCATGAGCTCGCGGTTCAGACGGGAGGACTCGAGCTGGTCGGCGACCGCCTTGATCAGGATCTCGACGTCCTGCCGCACCTTCGGATCGGTTTCCTGCGGCAGCGCGGCCTTGAGATCCGCCAGCACCCTCTGGCCGTCGGCCTGGCTGCGCTCGTAGACCTCGGCACGGAAGTCGGCGACTTCCCCGTCCACGCTATCGTTGCCGTAGTAGGACGCTGCTTCCGGCGCGTACTTCGACATGTAGTCCAGCACCGGCTGCGTGTAGACGTCGCTCTTCTCCACCCAGGCCGCCGCCGCGAACGCCGGCGGCGCGAGCAGCGCCAGCACGATGAGAATCAGGTTCCTGCAATTCATGCGATCTCTCCCCTTCGGTGCGTCAATCGGCGATGGACTGGTAGGCCAGCGTCTGGAACTGCTGCCAGACCGCGAAGTTCGTCGGCTGGTACTGCACCATGAGGATCGCCACGAACTTTTCCACCGGGTCCATGATGACGTAGGTGCTCGCGTAACCACCCCAGCCGAATTGCCCCTTCGAGCCGAGATTGCCGGCACCCGCCTGATCGATGACTGACGACACGCCGAGGCCGTAGCCGACGGCGGGATTGAGCAGCCCGGGCACGCCGGGCGGCACGTGATTCGCGGTCATGAGTTCCACGGTCTTGCGGCTCAGGATTCGGACGCCGTTGTACTCGCCGCCGTTCACGAGCATCTGCGCGAAACGGTAGTAGTCCTCGGCCGTGGAGATGAGTCCCGCGCCGCCGCCGGGCGTCTTGTCGTACTTCAGGTACGGTCCTTCGCCGGCCTTCTCGACCAGCGCCATGCCGGACTCCGGCGGTGTCAGGCTGAACGGGCCCTGCGGCGGCACCTTCGGCCCGTACACCGTCGTCAGGCGCTTCAGCTTGTCCTTCGACAGGCCGAACGAGGTGTCATTCATGCCGAGCGGTTCGAACAGGCGCTGCTTCAGATACTCGTCGAACTTCTTGCCCGACAGGCGCTGCACCAGGTACGCCTGCACGTCGTGCGCGTAGCTGTACATCCACTTCGTGCCCGGCTGGTAATTGAGCGGCGCCTTGCCGATGGCGGCGACCATCTTGTCGAGCGGGATTGGATCGAACCCCACGAGTCCCGCGTCCTTGTAGGCCTTGTCGACCGGGTTGTCCGTGAACCCGTAGCCGAGACCGGCCGTGTGCCGGAACAGGTCGAGCACGCTCATCTTGCGTTGCTGATCGACGAGTACCGGCTTGCCCGACTCGTCGACGCGATCCAGCACCTTGAGATCCTTGAACGCCGGGATGTAGGTCTCCGCCGGATCGCTCAGCTGGAATTTTCCTTCCTCGTAGAGCGTGAGCAGCGCGACGCTGGTGATCGGCTTGGTCATGGACCAGACGCGAAACAGCGAGTCATTGGCCATCGGCACACCGGTGTCCACGTCCTGCTTGCCGGAGGCGTATTCCCAGGCGATCTTGCCGTGACGCGCGATCAGCGCGACCGAGCCAGCGAGCTTGTCGTCGTCGGCATAAGCCTTCAGCACCTGTTCGAGGCGCGCGAGGCGCTCCGACGACAGCCCGACTTCCTCCGGCTTGGCGCGCGCGAGATCCGAGGCCTGCGCGCACAACGCGAATCCGCCGAACATCAGCGCGGCCGCGATGCGCGCGGCACGAGAAACTGTCCCGATCATTCCCCCTCCTCCCGAATCAACGTGTGAAATTACCGCGGAAAAAACGCGGCCATTCTAACTCAGACCGCGGCCCGCCCGGCACGGCGGAACCGCTGGAAACTCAGCTCCAGTCCCCCAAAGGCACCGACCCACAGGAATTCATCCCAGGCGTAAAGATAATGTCCGGTCGAAGCCCAATAGGCGGCGGCAAACACGAGGAGCCCGTAGCCGATGATTTTGAATGCGCCGCGGATCGCGCGGCCCATCTCGCGTCCCGAGAGCAGTGCCCGCTCGTCGAGGAACAGCAGCAGGATGACCACGAGCCACGCCAGGCTCTCCATCAAACCTACCCTCGCGAGCGCGATCTCCCCCGGCGGCGCCGCGGCATCCTGCGCGCGCAGCGATTCGAGATCCCAGGCGTTGGAAAACACGGTGTGGGCGATGACGATGCAGCACAGCGCGCGGCCGAGCTGGATCAGCAGGTGGAAGGATCGGCGCGGCGCGCCGCGCGACAGGTGGCGCAGTTCGAACTCGAACAGGAACAACAGGACGAACCACGCGGCTTCGTCCAGCGTCGTGGCGAAGGCATTGGTCCACTCCAGGAGCCCGGCATCCGTGCCCGCGAGCGCCGCGGCGGTGACCCAGTCCTCCCGGGCGAACATCGCAAAGTTGATCAGCAGCAGGAAAACCACGGCCGACCTGAGGCCGGGCAGATGCAGTGGAAAGCGCGGTTGCCAGACCCGCGCGCTCATGGATCTCAGATGCTGCGCGCCGCGGGCTGCCGCCGGCCGCCGGCCAGCCGCGCCTCGATGCGGCTGAAGACGCGCCGGGCATTGCCCTCGAAGATCTGCGTCCGCTGCGCGTCGTTCAGCCTGCGGTTGCCGTCGATGTAGCGCTTCGTATCATCGTAATGATGACCGCTGCGCGGGTCGATGCCGCGCACCGCGCCGATCATCTCGGAGGCGAACAGGATGTTCTCGATCGGCACGACGTCCAGCAGCAGGTCGATGCCCGGCTGGTGGTAGACGCAGGTGTCGAAGTACACGTTCTTCAGGATCAGCTCTTCGAGCGGCGGCTTCTTCAGCATGTCGGCCAGCCCGCGGAAACGTCCCCAGTGATACGGCACCGCGCCGCCGCCGTGCGGCACGATGAACCTGAGCGTCGGAAAATCCTTGAAGATGTCCGAGGTCATGCACTGCATGACGGCGGTCGTGTCGGCGCCGAGGTAGTGCGAGCCGGTGGTGTGGAACGCCGGGTTGCAGGCGGCGCTGACGTGGATCATCGCCGGCACGTCCAGTTCGACCATCTTCTCGTAGAACGGATACCAGTACCGGTCGCCGAGCGGCGGATCGGTCCAGTAACCGCCCGACGGATCGGGGTTGAGATTGCAGCCGACGAAGCCGAATTCCTTCACGCAGCGCTCGAGCTCGCGGATGCAGTTCTTCGGCGGCACGCCCGGCGTCTGCGGCAATTGCGCGACGCCGATGAAGCTCTGCGGGTAAAGCTCCGTGACGCGGCAGATCAGCTCATTGCAGTGCTCGGTCCAGAAGCGGCTCGTGGACTCGTTGCCGAGGTGGTGCCCCATGGCGCTCGCCCGCGGCGAGAAGATCGTGAGGTCCGTGCCACGATCGCGCTGCATCTTGAGTTGCGCGCCTTCCAGGCTCTCGCGGATCTGGT
>Ga0315912_10001674_pt1 | contig 26118 bp, 23 predicted proteins | sample VfabasoilMG_FD_204469 | JGI IMG/M metagenome (GOLD analysis project Ga0315912, IMG submission 204469) | Garden soil microbial communities collected in Santa Monica, California, United States - V. faba soil | ecosystem: Environmental > Terrestrial > Soil > Garden | place: USA: California... | reverse complement strand
ACACTGTGCTCGTCGGCCTGGTGCAGGAGCGCGACTCCGACCAGTTCGGCCGGTTCACGCTCGTCATCGAGCCCGCGGATCCGCATCGGATCACGCAACTCGGCATCCAGGCTATCCCGCGGCCCGCGGACTTCCCCGTCGCGCGATTGAGCGACGACGACGTCATCGCGGAGCTCGAGGCGCGGCTCGAACGCGACGCGGCGGCGGATCGATTCGCGGGCACGGTGCTCGTCGCGCGCGATGGCGAGGTGCTCTTCAGCGAGGCCTACGGTCTCGCGGACCGCGAGGCGAACCAGCCGAACACGCTCGACACGCAGTTTCGCATCGGCTCGATGAACAAGATGTTCACCGCGGTCTCGGTGCTGCAGCTCGTGCAGGCCGGGAAGATCCGCCTCGACGCGACCGTCAGCGAGTACATCCCCGACTACCCGAACCGCGACGTAGCGGACAAGGTCACGATCCATCATCTGCTGACGCACACCGGCGGCACCGGCGACATTTTCGGGCCGGAGTACAACGCGCGACGCACCGAGATCCGGACGCACGACGACTACGTCGCGCTCTATGGCAACCGCGCGCCGCTGTTTCCGCCCGGCAGCCGCTACATGTACAGCAACTACGGCATGGTGCTGCTCGGCGCGATCATCGAGCACGTCTCCGGGCAGAGCTATTACGACTACGTGACCGAGCATGTCTACGAGCCGGCCGGCATGAGCCTCTCCGGCTCGGAGCCCGAGAGCGTCGATGTCCCGGGCCGGGCCGTCGGCTACACGCGGCAGCAAGGCAGCCCCGCCTGGAGCTCGACAGCCGATTCTCTGGGTTACCGCGGCTCCGCCGCGGGCGGCGGCTACTCGACCGTCGGTGATCTGCTCAAGTTTGCCGAGGCGCTCTTCGATCACAAGCTGCTCGATGCGGAACACACCGAGCTTCTGATCACGGGCAAGGTGGAAAGCGGCGGCGCCATGTATGCCTACGGCTTCGCCGACATGCGTCAGGACGGCGAGGGCGCGGTCGGCCACAGCGGCGGAGCGCCCGGCATGAGCGGAGATTTGCGGATCTACCCGCAGACGGGCCACGTCGTGGCCGTGCTTTCGAATCTCGATCCGCCGGCGGCGCCGCAGATCAGCGGTTTTGTCGATCTCAGGCTCGAGCGATAGCCAAGCGCCGAGCACCCGCGCACCGATCGTCGCGCTCCACCCCGTTGCGCGACGGTCGGCGGCGCGGTCTGTAACTACTGAGTCGCTTACAGCTAGTACTGGTACCGCAGGATCGGCGACGTTGGCGCGGTAGCCGACCGATAGCGGCGCTCCTCGCGCTGCCGCCGGATGCGCAGCCACACCTGCCGGCGCTTGGCCGCGAGCCAGTCCTCGCGAGTGACGTCCTTCTTGCCGCGCATCGTGCGCTCGCCTTCACGGTACTCGCAGAAGTCGGCATAGCCTTCGAGCTCGGGCTTGAGCTCGCGGACGACGAGCTCGGCCATGAGCGCGTCGTCGAGGAAGCCGATGCCCGGCGTCTTGTCGGGGATCATGTCGTTCGGCATGCCGAAGTAGCCGACGGCGACGAGGATGCGATTGCGGTCGTCCTTCTCGATCGGCCACTCCTTGTCCTCGAGCATGTCGATCAGGACGTCGATGTCCTTGAGCCGGGCCTGCACGTATTCGGCGCCCGCTGCCTTGATTGCCACGGCGAGCTGCGCGCGCGCGCCCTCGATGACCTCTTTCTCGTCTTTCTTCTTGTTGCGCTTCCAGACGGTGTCCATCACACCCCGGAAGTAGTTCAGGTCTTCGTCGCTGAACTCCAGAACGACCTTGATACCCATTGTCTTTCTTCTTCTCCCCGAAAATCCCCAGGCAGTATTGTTGGCCGGCGTATCCTAGCCTAGTACCTGCTTTCCGGCACGCCCGGTGCTCAATGGTCGTCGGGTCCGGGTTCCTGATCGGGCTCGAGCAGCAGGTCGCGGCCGTAGCGGTGTCGCAACCAGTTCAGCGCCGGAAGCACCCGCGGCCGGCTCACGAGCCAGCGCTCGAGGCGGAACTTGCCCGGGTAATTCATGACGATCAGTCCGGCGAGCAGGGTGATGATTCCCTGCCCGGGCAGGAAGAAGAGGCAGATGCCCGCGACGACGAGGATCGCACCGACCACGTTCTTGGCCGTCGTCAGCAGCAGGTGAACCGCGGGATGCTGGCGCGTGGCCCGCATCGCCCGGCGGCGCCGCCAGGTGAAGTAGTCGGCGGGCAGGCGCAGGATCAGCCAGGGGCCGATGAAGATGCCGATCGCGATCGTCAGCAGCGAACCGGCGACGAGCCAGACCGCGTATTCGGCGGCGAGGTCGAGCAGTCGCTGGACAAACTCTGGCATGGCCGCAGTCTAGCGCTGTCGTCGCGCGCGGCGCAGGCACGCCACTACGCGTAAGCTGGCCGGAAGCGCCGGCTGGCAGGTCCCCGCCGGCTCCTACTGCGTGCCGGCCTGGGTGAACTGCGTCGCGTTCAATCCGGCCGATTCGCTGTCGATCAGTGCCAGCACACCGCTCGCTGGATTGATCGTCAGGCTGTGCAAGCGACTGTCGCCGAAGGTCGCGACAAAGAGCCAGCGTCCCGACGCATCGGCTTTCACGAAATTCGGCGCCACTGGCGACCCGAGCGGAAATGGCGTACCCGGGATTACCGTGAGCTGGCCCGTCGTCTGATTGATCGCGTGCGCGGCGATACCTTCGCCCGGATTCTCGCGGATCGGCGAATACAGGAACCGGCCCGTGGGGTCGATGTCGCCCTGTCCGATATTGGCGCCCACGAGCACCGCGCCGCCCGGCGCCGGCACCGCCGTCAGCGCGCCCGTGGTCGCGTTGATTGCGAAACCCATGACGCCTCCCGGGCCCGACACATAGAGGAACCGGCCCAGTGGGTCCATGACAGGGTTGTTCGACTGGTTGTTCAATGCCGCAGCCACAGAGCCGATACCCGTGAGCTGACCAATTGCCGTGTCGATGGCATAGGCATCGATGGTCGGCGCGGGCTGTCCTGGAGCACCCTGCGAATCGCGGGCGACGTACAGAAACCGCCCGCTCGGGTGCACGACACCCCGTGCGAGGCCGAACGTCCCGTTCGCGGGCGTTTGCACCGAGCTCAGCGCGCCGGTGGCGACATTGACGAGATAGGTGGTCACCTGCGACGAGCCCCCCAAGATGCTCGTCGCGCCGTAGAGGAAACGGCCGAGCGGGTCGATCATGAGCCGATGCGTCCCGGCCACTGCGTTGAACGGCGAACCGGCGACCGCAACTAGCGCGCCGTTCGCCTGGATGGTGTAGGCGAATATCCTCCGTTGCCCGTTGCCGCCTACGCTCTGATCGAGGAAGTAGATGTAACGGCCCGTCGGGGAGAGCACCGTCTGTATGATCGTGTTTCCCAGGCCGGTGATATTGAATGGCGATCCCGGCACGGCCGTGAGCGCGCCGGTTGCCGAGTCGATCGAGAACGCCGAGACCGTGCCTGCGCTCGAGTTGCGCACATAAACGAAGCCCCCGGCTCCGGACGCGAAGAAAGCGCCAATCGGCGCGACGGCGGGATCGAGCGGAAACAGACCGGTAGCCGAGGCCGCTCCGACGCTTGCGAGCATCCCCGCTCCGTCGACGGCGAAGCCGTAGAGAAGGTTCGCATTGAAGTCGGTGGTATAGAGGTATCGCGGCGTTCCCGCATTGCAGATCACGGTGATCGCCGTATTGCTCGTGGCTACACCGGCGCCGTTCGGCGCGCTGCAGAATTGCGTCGGCGTGCCGGGCTGCGTCTGCACATGCACGAAATACGTCGTGCCATTCGCCACCGTGCCCGGGAACTGGAACGCGCCATTCGCCGCGATGGCCAGTGGCGTTCCCGTGCCGTTCTGGAGTGTCAGGCCGGTGCCGACGAGTCCTGCGACCGTGCCGCCGATGGTGACGGGAGGCGGGGGCGGAGGCGGAGGCGCGGGAGGCGGAGGCGAGCCGCCGCCGCCACCACCACCGCCGCAACCGGCGGTAACAGCAAGGATGAAACTCAGACAGAAGACGATGCTACGGCGCATAGGACCCCCCTGAACTGATCGATGCCCATCCCACGCTGGTCGCGCACACTTTCCAGCGCTGCGCAGTGTATCCCCAACGGATCTATACTTCCGCCATCATCCCGCAGGTGAATGGGGTTCCCATGAAAAAACAGCCTCTGGCCTTGTCGATTCTCGCCGCCATGGCCGGTCTATCCGCCTGTTCCGGTACCGGCGACGATTCGACCGCGACGGCCCCCGCCTTTACATATGCCGACGGCTCTCCGGCCCGCGTCACCGAATGGGGCGACCCCGACCTCCAGGGCATGTGGCCGATCATGCATATTTTCACGACGCCCCTGCAGCGACCCGCCGGCCGCGGGGGGGCGCCCGCGCCAGCCATGGAGCGGGTCCGAACCGAGGAAGAGATCGCGCGGGCGCAGGCCAGCATGGATCAGCGCAACGCGAACTACCACCGGATGGTGGAGACCAATACGCTCGGCATGGGCGGCTGGGCGGAGTCGACGACGACAGTCAGTGCCATCGGGCTGAACTGGCTGATTTCCTATCCGGAGGACGGACGTTTTCCGGCGCTGACCGCTCGAGGAGAGGAGCTCAGACCGCTCTTCAAGTCTGACGATACGCAACCGATGGTGTTCGACTCGCCCACGGGGGACTTCGACCAGTGGGACCGCTGCATCACGCGCGGGCTGCCGAATTCAATGCTGCCGATCAACTACAACAATGGCGTTCGTATCGTGCAATCGCCGGGTTACGTCGTCATCGACGTCGAGATGATCCATGAGTCGCGCATCGTCCCGATCGATGCGGAGCCGCTCGATCCGGCGATCAAGCAGTGGATGGGCGAGTCCCGCGGACATTGGGAAGGCTCGACGCTCGTCATCGAGACGACGAACTTCAACGGCCAGGTCAACATGACGAACGTTGGCATACCCGGGTCACCGCCCGGCGACACGCCGTCGACGACCGGGATGCGGACCGTCGAGCGTCTCACGCGCGTCGCCGACAATCGCATCGACTACGAGATGACCGTCGAGGATCCGGAAGTGCTGACGGACAAATTCACGTTCGGCTATCCGATGTTTCTCGACGAGACCTACCAGTTCTACGAATACGCCTGCCACGAGGACAACACGGCGGTGCGCAACTTCATCGAGACCTCGCGTTACGAGCGCGCGCATCCCGAGGAGTTTCCGCCGCCGCCGGCGGGCGGGGGCTTTGGTGGCGGCCGACCCGGCGGTGCAGGGCCTGGCGGTCCTCCGGCGGCCGGTGGCCGGCCCGGCGGGGCCGCTCAGTAGGGCGAGCGCCCGCTCGGTAATTTCGTGCCGGGCACGAAATTCAATCGGTCGCCGGGCTCGCGCCGGGCTGCCCGGCCAACACGTCTGCCGCATCTTCGTTCAGCGGTCGGGCGTCCCTCTGCGGTGCCGTGAACGGCTGCGGCTCCGGAATCTTGCGCAGCAGCTTCGCGCCGCTGATGAGGTCGCCGCTCGCGACGTCGAGGTCGAGCCGTTCCTGATCGCGCTGCCGTACCTGCGCCGCGGTTTCAGCGGCCTCGGCCTCGGAGACACCGAGCTGCACGAGCGCGGCCGCGCCGAACAGGAGAGCCGACTCGAAAGTCTCGCGGATCTGCAGATCGACGCCGTGATTGATGAGCTCGACGGCGTGCACGCGGTCGATCGCCCGCACGAGCAGCTTCGCGTGCGGGAATGAATGCTTCACGAGCTCGGTGATGCGGTTCGCCGCCTCGCGATTGTCGATGCAGACCGCGATTGCGCGCGCCTGATGCGCGCCCGAGGCGTGCAGCACGTCGAGCCGCGTGCCGTCGCCGTACCAGATCTTGAAGCCGAACCGTCCCGCGGCGCGGATCATCTCGGTGTCGTTGTCGATGATTGCGACGTCGAAGCCGCGCGCGAGCAGCGCCTGGCTGAACACCTGGCCGAAGCGGCCGAAGCCGATGATGAGCACGCTGCCCTTCAAGTCCGCGGCCGCCTCGACGCCCTCCAGGGAGTCCGCGGCCGCCGGCAGCAGTCGCCGCAGCAGTAGCACGAAGACGGGCATCAGGATCATCGAGATGATGACGGTTGCCGTCAGCACCGCGTTGAGGTCGGCCGTGAAAATGCCGACCGCGGCGGCCGCCGCGTAGAGCACGAAGGCGAACTCACCGCCCTCGCCGAGCAGCACGGCGCGATACCAGGCCTCGCGACGGTTGGCCTTCGTGAGCCGCGCGAGCGCGAAGGTCACGAGGCCCTTGGCGAGCATGAAGGCGGCGACGTAGCCGAGAATCGTCTGCCAGTTGCTTGCCACGACGGCGAGATCGAGTGACATGCCGACGCCCAGGAAGAACAGGCCAAGCAGGATGCCGCGAAACGGCTCGACGTCGGCCTCGAGCTGATGCCGGAACGTCGACTCCGAGAGCAGGACGCCGGCGAGGAAGGCACCCATCGCCATCGACAGCCCGCCGAGCTGCATCAGGAGCGCCGCACCGAGCACGACGAGCAGCGCGGCCGCTGTCATGACCTCGCGGGCGCGCGACTCGGCGAGCAGACGGAAGAGGGGATTGAGCAGCCAGAGGCCGACGGTCAAGAGTCCCGCGATCGCCCCGAGCGCCGTCGCGACGTCGATCCAGCGCGAGCCGCCGTCCTCGGCCGGGGCCGGCGCGATGAAGGCGACGACGGCGAGCAGCGGCACGATCGCGAGGTCCTCGAGCAACAGGATCGAGACGATGCGCTGGCCGGCTTCGGTGCCCGTCTTGCCGCGTTCCTCGAGGATCTGCATGACGATCGCCGTCGACGACAGCACGAAGCCGAAGGCCGCGACGAAGGCGACGGCCGGCGACAGCCCGAAGGCGAGACCGACCCCCGTGAGCATGATGCCGCTCGCGACGACTTGCGCGACGCCGAGGCCGAAAATCTGGTGGCGCAGGCTCCAGAGCCGTGCCGGCCGCATCTCGAGCCCGACGAGGAAGAGGAACATCACGACGCCGAGCTCGGCGACATGGAGGATGGCTTCGGGATGCGTGAAGAGGCCGAAGCCGAAGGGACCGATGGCGAGTCCCGCGGCGAGATAGCCGAGCACGGAGCCCAGACCCAGGCGTTTGAACAGCGTGACGGCGATGATGCCGGCGCCGAGCAAGGCGACGATGCTGACGAGATCGGTTCCGAGACTGGCTTCGGACATGGTGGCGCCGCTCACGAGGGCAAACGCTCGTAGTGTCGCACAGGGGGACTGGTGTACAGTCAGGTGCCATGGCGAAACAACATGGCTGGCGCCGGCTCTTCGCGCGCAAATCGGTCGAGCAGATGCACGAGGAGCACGACAAGAGCGAGCTCAAGCGCTCGCTCGGTGCAACCAACCTCGTCCTGCTCGGCATCGGCTGCATCATCGGCACCGGCATTTTCGTGCTGACGGGCCGCGCGGCGGCACAGTACGCCGGGCCCGCGATCATGATCTCCTTCATCATCACGGGCACGCTCTGCGCGCTCGTTGCGCTGTCGTATGCCGAGCTCGCCTCGGCGATTCCGGTCTCGGGCTCGGCCTACTCCTATTCTTATGCGTCGATGGGCGAGGTCGTCGCCTGGGTCATGGGGCTGCTGCTCGTGCTCGAGTACGGGCTCGCGGCGGCGACGGTGGCAGTCGGCTGGTCGAACTACGTGCTGAGCCTGGCGCACGATATTGGAATCGATTTACCGGCAAGCCTGCGCGGTGCGCCGGGCACCGAGATCACGGACTTCACGACGAGCGCAGTCGTCGGCACGGGCACGATGAACCTGCCGGCGATCGTCGGCATCGTCGCGGTCACAGGCCTGCTCGTGATCGGCGTCTCGGAGTCGGCGCTCGTCAACAACGTCATCGTCGCGATCAAGGTGACGGTCGTCGTCGCCTTCATCGTCATCGGCGCCTTCTACGTCAATCCTGATTACTGGACGCCGATGGTTCCGGCGGCCGTGCCGCCGCCGGCTGCAGGCGAAAGCGTGGGGCTCTTCAGCCAGATCGGGACGGCGCTCTGGGACGTCATCACCGGCCAGAACACCGGCGCCTACGGCATCGGCGGAATCATCACGGCCGCCGCGGTGATCTTCTTCGCCTACATCGGCTTCGAGGCCGTGTCGACGGCGGGCGCCGAGTCGCGCAATCCCTCGAAAGACATGCCGATCGGCATCCTCGGCTCGCTCGTGATCTGCACGATTCTTTATATCCTGACGTCGGCCGTGCTCGTCGGCATCGTGCCTTACAGCGATCTCAACGACCCCGCGCCGATTGCGAAGGCCGTCAACCAGATCGGCCTGCCGTGGTTCGCGGTGCTCGTGAAAGTCGGCGCGATCGCGGGCCTGTCATCGGTCATGCTCGTGCTGCTCTACGGGCAGACGCGCATCTTCTACACCATGGCGCGCGACGGGCTGATTCCGCCCATCTTCGCGAAGGTGCATTCGAAGTTCCGGACGCCCTGGATCAACACCCTGCTCGTCGGCGCCCTCGCGGCGGGTTTTGCGGGATTCATGGGCCTCGACGCGCTGGCGAACCTGACGAACGTCGGCACGCTGTTCGCCTTCATGATCGTCTGCGTCACCGTGCTGTACCTGCGCTACGCACGGCCGAAGATGCATCGACCGTTCAAGACGCCGCTCTTTCCCGCGACGCCGGTGCTGGGCGCGGTGATGTGCTTGTTCCTGCTGATGTCGCTGATGGCGCACGAGGCCACGCGCAACTTCTTCCTGATCTATCTCGCCGGCGGCATCGTGCTCTATTTTGTCTACGGCATGTGGAACTCGAAGCTCGGCCAGGGCGTTGTCGTGCACGGCCATGAGGACGTCTCGCAGACGCCGCATCCCAAGATCGAGCGGTGAATCGCCGTTTGAACCGCGAGGGCTGGCGTACAATGACTTCAGAAGGTCCGCCGCTAGAGGCAATACCGTGAAACTCAATATAGAGTCGGAGCGCGAGGACGACGGCCGCTGGCTTGCGGAAGTTCCGGAGCTTCCGGGTGTGCTTGCTTACGGCGCGAGCCGCGACGAAGCGCTAGCCAAGGCTCAGGTGCTTGCGCTACGGGTTCTCGCGGAGCGTATCGAACATAACGAAGGGCGACCGGAACCAATTTCCATCTCTATCGCCGCATGAGCCGATGGCCTTCGGCCAAGGCTCGTGACGTTCTCCGGGCGTTGGAACGAATTGGCTGGAAGGTCAAACGCCAGTCTGGTTCCCACAAGACCTTGTTTCGAGATGGATTCTCAGACGTCGTGTTTGCATTTCACGATCGCGACGAAATCGGACCCAAGATGCTAGCGCGCCTGTCCAAGCACACAGGATTGACTCCCGAGGATCTCTGGAGCAGTTATGAAGCAAGCGAGCAAGCCGTTTGCCTTGTGTATCGACAATACGGATTACAAGGCGTCACTGATCGCCGGAAAGGTTTACCCACTGATCCCGGACGCGCGGGCTGCGAAGGACGATTTCCTTCGCATCGTCGATGAAAGCGGCGAGGACTACCTCTACCACAAGAGTCACTTTCAGTTCGCCGCCGGCGCCACGAAGCTCAGCGTGTAGTTGAGTATCCAGACGAGCAACAGCACGAGCGGCACGTGCACGATGAACTGCAGCATCGAATAGCCGACGATGTCGCGCGCCTTCAATCCCAGAATCCCCACGAGCGGCAGCATCCAGAACGGATGAATGAGATTGGCGAGCGCCTCGGTCGCGTTGTAGGTCTGCACGACCCAGCCCAGATGCACGCCGAGCTCGTTGCCGGCCTGCAATAGATAAGGTGCCTCGATCAGCCACTTGCCGCCAGCCGAGGGAATGAAGATGCCGAGCAGCGCGGAGTAGATGCCGACCAGGACCGGGAAAGTGTGCTCGGTCGAGACGGCGACGAAGAAATCCGAGATCTGCCGGGCGAGTCCCGATTCCGTCAGCATGCGCACGATGCCGGCGTACATCGGGTACTGGATGATCACTCCGGCGACGGGCGCGATCGCGGCGAGAATCGCACGCGCAAACGAGCGCGGCCGCCAGTGCAGCAGCATGCCGAGTATCAGGAACATGAAGATGTAATTGTTGAGCGACAGCAGGACCGACGGCCCGCCGTCCCGAACCGCGGCGGCGAGATAGGCCAGCCCAAGCGCGCCGACCACGATCGTCAGCAGCGGGTTCACCTCGAGCCACTCGCCGGGCTTCTCGGCCTTTTCGGCTGCGCGGACGATCGGCGCATCGTCTACGCCCATCGCCTTCATGCTGCGCGCCGCCGACTCGGGCGGCGCCGATTTGAAGGCGATCCACATCGACACGACGATCAGCACGCCGGCCGTCAGCAGGCTTTGCCAGAGGCCGAGCGTCTGGCTCAAGGGAATCACGCCGCTGATCGATTCGATCGTGTCGGGCAGCGAATCCGGATTCGCCATGAGCAGCGCCGCCGACGACGACAGGCCCAAAGCCCAGACGCTGCCGACGCCGAGATAAGCCGCGGCACCGAGTGCGCGGTAGTCCGCACCCTTTACCCGACGCGCGACCTCGCGCACGAGCAGTGCGCTGAAGATCAGGCTGAAGCTCCAGGAGACGAGCGAGCTCAGCATCGAGAACATGCCGACGTAGGCTGCCGCGCCCGCTCCCGTCCGCGGCGCCGAGGCGAGCCAGGCGATCACGCGATGCACGGGCGGCGAAGTGGCCACGGCATAGCCCGTCACGACGATCAGCGACATCTGCATCGTGAACGTGACGAGATCCCAGAAGCCGCTGCCGAAATGCTGCGCCGTCTCGAAAGCGGAGATGTCGCCGAACAGGACGGCGGCGATGTAGACGATCGCCACGGCCGAGAGCGCCAGGACGAAAGAGTCCGGGAACCAGCGCTCGAACCAGTCCGACATGCGCAGCCCCAACCGGGCGAGCGCCGAGCCGCGCTCGGTCTGTGGGGATGCAGCCATTGCGCGGCGAATATAGCAGAGGGTTCACGCGGTCGTCGTCAGCCGAGCGGGTCGTAGTGTAGAGTCCCGTGGCCGAATCGCCCGCCCGGGGGGCCCGTTTGGACCAGATCGTTTTCCTGTTCGACTTCATCCTCCATGTCGACGAGCATCTGCGCGAGTTCGCGATGCTGCACGGCGCCTGGATCTACGGGCTCTTGTTCCTCATCGTCTTTCTCGAGACGGGTGTCGTCGTCACGCCGCTGCTGCCCGGCGACTCACTGCTCTTTGCCGCGGGCGCGCTCGCGGCAGCCGGCGTCATGGACCTCATGACGATCCTGCTGCTACTGAATCTCGCCGCCGTCGCCGGCGACAACATGAATTACTGGATCGGCCGCTTTCTCGGCCCACACGTGTTTACCGAGAACCGGCGTTTCCTCAATCGCAAATACCTGCTCCGCACGCAGGCGTTCTACGAAAAGCATGGCGGCAAGGCCGTGATCATGGCGCGCTTCGTGCCGATCGTCCGCACCTTCGCGCCTTTCGTCGCGGGCATCGGCCGCATGCACTATCCGCGCTTCCTCGCCTTCGACATCAGCGGCGGCGTGCTCTGGGTCTGGAGCTTCGGCCTGCTCGGCTTCTTTTTCGGCGAGCACCCCGTCGTTGAGGAGAACTTCGGAATCGTGATTCTCGTGATCATCGGGCTCTCGATCGTGCCGGTCATCGTCGAGCTCTGGCGCGCGCGCCGGAGCCCGAGCGCCTGAGAATGCGCTAATCTTGCTCCCATGAGCACCAACACCATTCTCGCCTCCCAACCCCTCGGCCCGCCCCCCTGGCCGACGCGCGACCCCTTCCTCTTCTGCGTCCACCACGTCGACAACTACCCGAAGGGCAACGAGCAGCTCGGCCCCGCGGCCTCGCTCTCCGGCCGCAACATCGGCATGGACTTCGAGGGCAAGGACGGCTGGCGCATGTATCACGGCGACGTCGTGCCGGGCTTTCCGCAGCATCCGCACCGCGGCTTCGAGACGGTGACCGTCATGCGCGACGGCTACATCGATCACTCGGACTCGCTCGGCGCGACGGCGCGTTTCGGCCGCGGCGACGTGCAGTGGCTCACGGCCGGCAAGGGCATCGTCCACTGCGAGATGTTCCCGCTGCTCGACCCGAACGGCCCGAACCGCGCGGAGCTGTTCCAGATCTGGCTCAACCTGCCGGCGCGCTCGAAGATGTGCGAGCCGTACTTCAGCATGTTCTGGGATCCCGATATTCCGCGGCAGCGTTTCACCGACACCAACGGCAAGAACACGCTGGTGACGCTCTACGCCGGCGCGCTCGACCAGACGCAGGCGCCCACGCCGCCGCCGGACTCCTGGGCCTCGGCCGCCGATGCCGACATCGCCATCTGGTCGGTCGCGCTCGAAGGCGGCGCGACCTGGACGCTTCCGCCCGCGCGTGGCCGGGGCACGATCCGCACGCTGTATTTCTTCGTCGGCCGCTCGGTGGAGCTCGGCGGACAGATGTTCACTCGGCCGAGCCTGATCGAGGTTGCGGCCGACAAGGCCGTCGACGTGAAGGCCGGCGCGGACAAGACCGAGCTCCTGCTGCTCCAGGGCCGTCCGATCGGCGAGCCCGTCGCACAGTACGGACCCTTCGTCATGAATACGCGCCAGGAGCTCGAGCAGGCCTTCATGGACTACCGGCGCACGGAGTTCGGCGGCTGGCCTTATCCGTCTGCCGGGCCCGTGTTTCCGCGGGATCGCGGCCGATTCGCGGCGCATGCCGACGGGCGCGTCGAGGAAGCGTCGGGCTGAGGCGTGTCCGTCGTCGCGCTGGCGCCGGCCGCCCGCGAACGTCGCATCTCCGGGACACTCCCGTAACAAACGGGTGACTCGCGATCGGTAACTTTCCTCTCCGCCTGACGTTAAGCCCAAGCGGAGACGGCAATCATGCAATTGAATTCGATCAGGGCGGCGCTGCTGGCCTCGATGGTGCTGGCAAGCCCCGCGGTCTTGCTTCTGGCGCCGAGCGAAACGGCGCTTTCCCAGCCGACTTATGCGCACCGCGGAACCTTCCCGACGATCCGGGAGCGCGACTTCGTCCCCGGTGGCATGCGCACGGTGACGATGAAGGTCGAGGCCTTGGCCTGGGACTTCCCGATTTCGTGGATGCGCGCGTCAGACGGGCTGAACAGCTGGAACCTGATGCTGCCGGAGCCCGCCATGCTGACCCGCCTCGGGATCAACAGCGATTCCCTGCCGCGGGGATCGCGGATCACCGTGTTGCTGACGATAGACGCGAGCGGAACAATCTCCCCCGACGGCGCGCTGCTCGGCCGCGTCGAGTCGATCGTGAGCGCCTCGGACCAGTCCGTACTGTTCAACCGCGCAGCGCTGCCGGTTTCGCAGCCTTGAACCCCTCGGCGGAGAAAAGGTAGCGGTTCCGGCACCCCCGCGTAACAATTGGGTGACACGCGTTTTATAGCTTTCCTCCCCGCCGAGCGTTCGGCGACTATGTACCCCAAGCGGAGAAGGCACCCATGAAACTTTATTCGACCCGAGCGGCCCTTCTGGCCGCGACCTTGCTGGCTCTGCCGGCAAGCCTGCTGGCGCAGACCGAGCAGCAGCGTCTCGCCGAAGCCATGCAGATGCAGCGCGGCGCCTACAACCAGGACACCGCCGCGAATCTCGATCAGGCCATCGCGATCTTTCGCGAGGTCGCGGGACCGGGAACCGCCGATCGCGCGCTGGCCGCGGAAGCGCAGTACCGCCTGAGCCAGGCATTGCTGCAGAAGGGCGATCTCCCCGGAGCTGCCGATGCCCTCGTGCAGCTGCAGGCCGCCTATCCGGACCAGGCGCAGCGGATCAGCCAGCTCGTCGGCAGCAGTGCCGGGCTGACCCTGAACGCCGGGCGTAGTGGCGGGACCGGCGGCAGGGGCGGCGGTCGCGGCGCAGCGCCGACGGCGGGCGCAACGGCGGCAGCAGGCGCGGGGCGTGGCGGCGGGGCGAGCGCCGTCGATGCGGCCACGGCCGCGCAGATGCGCGAGCTCGAGAGGTCGCTGTCCCAGCTGGCGGCGGCACAGCAGGAGAGCTTCCAGACGATCTACGACCGCGACTTCGTTGCCGGCGGCACGCGCTCGGTGTCGACTGCGGTCGAAGCCATGTCCTGGACCAATCCGACGTCGTGGGTGCGAATTTCCGACGGCCCAAACCGCTGGAACCTGATGATGCCGGCGCCGAACATGCTGACTCGGCTTGGGATGACGCGCGAATCGCTGCCCGTGGGCGAGCGGATCACCGTCGTGCTGACGGCCGACGCGAGCGGCACGCCGCTCGCCGACGGCGCGATGCTCGGCCGCGTCGAGTCGATCGTGCGCGCGTCGGACGGCAGCGTGGTGTTCGATCGCGCGGCAATGCTGAATCAGCAGGCTGCCCTGCAGGCCCAAGAGGAGGCCCGAGCGGCAGCCGAACGGGCGGCCCAACAGGCCCGATAGTGAAACAGGCGGCCGCGGCCTGACAGGGCCGCGGCCGCTCAAGGACTGGATGCCGGCGAAATTCGGGAGCCTCAGGATCGAGCGCAGCTCCATGCTGGGGCTGCTCTTTCTTGTCGTCGGCATTCTGCTGCCGACGGCGAGCGTGCTCTGGTTCATGAATGAGGCGATGACGGCGCAGCTCGCCGCGGCGCGCCAGGAAATCACAGAGGCTTATCACGGGCAGCTGCGCCTCATCGGCGAGAGCATCGCCGACCGCTGGCGCACCCGGGCCGAGCGACTCGCGGTCGCACCGAACGAATCGCCGGCCGCGGCCTTCGCAAGGCTCGTGCGAGCGGGCGCCGCCGACGCCGTGATCGTCGTCGACGAGACGGGCGCGCCGGCCTATCCGCGGCGGCCGCCGACGGTTTTCGACCCGATCGACGAAGCGCCGGCGCGATTTCAGTTCATCAATCGGGTGCGCACGATTGAGAGCGAGCAGAGATTCGAGGAAGCAGCGGCTGCCTACCTCGAGATCGCGAAGGCCGGCGGGCCGCCCGTTACCATCGCGCGCGCGGCCCAGGGCGCAGTTCGCAGTTTTCTGCGCCTCGGCGACACCGACAAGGCCATCGGACTCATCGAGGAGTTCTTCGTCGACGGCGATCTCCGCGCGGGGCTCGACAGCATCGGCCGCCACATCGCGGGCGATGAGCTCCTGCTGCTGCTCGAGCTCCTGCCCGAAGGCGACGCGCGGCGTGGTGTTGTCACCGGGCGCCTCGTGTCCCTGCTCAACGATTACGCGATCGAGATTCCTTCCGCGCAGCGTCTGTTCCTGATGGAGTCCGTTGGCGCGATGACGCCGGGCGGTAGTGAGGCGCTGTTCCCGACCTGGCGCGCCGAGCGCCTCGCGCAGACCTACCTCACGACGGCCAGCGTCATCGATCTCGGCGCTGCCGCTCTGCAGGCCACGCGCCAGGACGGCGTCTGGCGGCTCAGTTTCGCGGACGGGCAGGGCGTTGCGCTATTCGACACGGACTCGATCGCCGCCGAGATCCAGGATCTTCTCGCCGCCCCGCCTGGCGGCGTCGCCTTCGCTTTTTCTCCGCCCGGGGAGAACCCGGGCGAGGAAGTCAGCGCCGCCGGCGCACTTCTGCCCGGCTGGCAGGTTGGTTTCTCGCTGCCCGACCAGGCGCTCGAGGCCGCGGCGAACAGCCGGCGCGTGTACTACGTCTGGGTCGGCGGCATCGTCGTCGCCGCCATCGCCGCGGCCGGCGTGCTGCTGCTCGGGGCTTATCGGCAGCAAATCCGCCTCGCGGCCTTGAAGACCGACCTCGTTGCGGCCGTCTCGCATGAGCTGCGCACCCCGCTCGCCTCGATGCGGCTGCTCGTCGACACGCTGCTCGAGCACGGTACGGACGACAAGCAACGCACGCGCGACTACCTCGAGCTCGTCGCGCGCGAGAACACGCGCCTCTCCCGGCTCATCGAGAATTTCCTCGAATTCTCTCGGCTCGAGCGCCAGAAGCAGCAGTTCGAGTTCGTCCCCGTGCAGCCCGGGCATGTCGTCGAGGCCGCGGCTGCCGCCGTTCGCGAGCGGTACGAACACGCAGCGTGCCGGCTCCAGCTCGCGATCGCACCGGGGCTCCCGTTGATCGACGCCGACCGTGACGCATTGACGACCGTGCTCGTCAATCTGCTCGACAACGCGCTCAAGTACACGCAGGACGATCGGCAGATTGCGCTGAGCGCACAGCGTTCGGGCGCGGAAGTCGTCTTCGCCGTCGCCGACAATGGCATCGGCATCCAGGCGCGCGACCAGAAGCGGATCTTCCAGCGGTTCTATCAAGTGGACCGGCGGCTCTCGCGCGAGACCGGAGGAGTGGGCCTCGGCTTGAGCATCGTCGATCTCATCGTGCGGGCGCATCGAGGGAAGGTCGCCGTCGAGAGCCAGCCGGGCCTTGGGAGCACCTTCAGCGTGCGGCTGCCGGCGAGGGAGGCGGCGTGATCGGCGCGGCGAGCGGCGGCGGGGGTAGCGGTGCGCGCAATGGCGCACCCGGCGGCCGGCTGCTCATCGTCGAGGACGATCTCGCGCTGCTACGCGGATTGCGCGACAACTTCGACGCACGCGGTTTCGAGGTCACGACGGCCGAGGACGGCGGCCTGGGGCTCAAGCTCGCGCTCGAGCATCCGCCCGACCTGATCCTGCTCGACATCATGTTGCCCAAGGTCAACGGCTACGAGATCTGCCGGGCGCTGCGCGAGCGCGGGCTCGAGATGCCGATCGTAATGCTGACGGCGCGGGGGCAGGAAGAAGATGTGGTGCTGGGACTGAATCTCGGAGCGGACGACTATGTCGTGAAGCCGTTCCGGATCGGCGAGCTCGCGGCGCGCGTCAGTGCATTCCTGCGGCGGAAGCGCAGGACCCTGGACCAGAAGATCGGCTTCGGCGAATGCGAGCTCGATCTGCGCGCGCGCAAGCTCTTTCGCAAGGGCCGCGAGGTGCGGCTCACGGCGAAGGAGTACCGGCTGCTCGAGCACTTCGCCTCGCGGCCGGGTTGCGCAATGTCGCGCGACGGGATTCTCGACGCGGTCTGGGGGCGATCCGTGATCGTCACGCCGCGCAGCATCGATCGTTGCGTGGCGACGCTGCGCGCGAAGATCGAGCGCGACCGGCATCGGCCTTCGTTCATAAGGACGATCCGGGATATCGGGTATCGGTTCGAGCCGGAAGGGAACGGCGGCTAGCCCTTCAAATCGCTGGACCTTCGCGCCGCGATGCGTAATGTGTGCGCATGAGTCCCGCCGATGTCTCGCTCGTAGCTCTTCTCGTCGTCATCATCGTCAGCCTCACGTCGAGGATCAACATAGGCGTGCTTGCGATCGCACTCGCGGCGGGCGTTGCGCTCATCGTCGCCGGGTGGACGCCCGCGCAGCTCGCGGCCGAGTTTCCCGCGGGGCTGTTCCTCACGCTGACCGGCGTCACGCTGCTCTTCGGCACCGCGCAGAAGAACGGCACGCTCTCCGCGATCACGGTCCGCATCGTGCGTCTCTGCGGCGGCCGGACGGCGTTGCTGCCGTTGGCGTTCTTCCTGATAGCCGGCTTCGTGTCGTCGGTGGGGCCGGGCGGCGTCGCCGCGACGGCGCTCGTCGCGCCGCTCGCGATGGCGGCCGGCGTTCGCGCGGGCGTGTCGCCCTTTCTGATCGCGCTCATGGTCGCGAACGGCGCGAATGCGGGGAATCTCTCGCCCGTGAGCTCCGTCGGCATCATCGTGCTGACGCAGATGGAGGGCGCGGGGCTCACGGGCTACGAGCTCAATGTGTTTCTCGCGAACTTCGTGGCGCATGTGATGGTGGCTGTCGCGGCGTATTGCCTGTTCGGCGGGCTCAAGCTCGTGCAGGCCGGCCGGGCTGCCGCGCCCGAGGCGGCTGCCGAGCCGTTCACGCTGATCCACAAGCTGACAACCTCAGTGCTCGCTGTCTGGATCGTCGCCGTGGTCTTTTTCGACGTCGATCCAGGCGTTTCGGCCTTCGCCGCGGCCGCGATGTTGATCATCGCCCGCTGCTGCAACGACAGGGACGCCGTCGCGAGCGTGCCCTGGGACGCGATCCTCATGGTGTCGGGTGTCAGCGTGCTGATCGGCGTCATGGACGAGACCGGCGGCCTCCAGCGCTTCACGGACCTGCTCGCACAGATCGCGACGCCGGACTCAGTCAACGGCGTGATGGCCTTCGTGACCGGCGTGATCTCGACGTACAGCTCGACGTCCGGGGTCGTCTATCCGGCGTTCCTGCCGCTCGTGCCCGGATTGATCCAGGAGATCGGCGGCGGGGATCCGGTGGCCTTGTCGCTCAGCATCAACGTGGGCGCGGCGTTGGTCGACGTTTCGCCGCTGTCAACGATTGGTGCGCTGGCGCTGGCCGCGCTGCCGAAGGAGGCAGGAGATCCGGCGGTGCTGTTCCGGCGCATGCTGCTCTGGGGGTTCTCGATGACGGTGGTCGGCGCGGTGTTCTGTCAGCTGCTGATTGGTGTATTTGTCTAGCTTCATTACAGATTTGCAATGAGTGAAACCACGTGGGCGCGCGAGCGTCTTTACGCCGTTGGCCCCCCTTCGCGTCGGGTAACCCCCCGTACGCGTCTCTCTGGCCGACATTTGCCGCCCCGTCGAAAGGCGGGGCGGCATTTTTACGGTCCAGTCCTGTTCACAACCGCGTGATCGTCAGCGAGACACTGCCCCGGTTGTTCTCGTAGAAATTCCACGCGTCGTTGGCGTAGGCGTGGAAGTAGCCCGACTCCGCCGGCGTGTAGTCGCAGCCCGTCCCGATCACAAACGACTCATGCGGGCCGGGATTGCCGTTGGCGTCCGCTCCGCCGCCATTGGCGATCGCGCCGACGAGGCAGAACCAGGGAACTCGCCTGCCCTGCAGCTGATCGTGCCGCTTGGCGAGCTTGAACGCTGCTTCCTCGTTGCCGGTGAGTTTCCGGAACACCGACTGCAGCGAAGTGACGGCGGAGCCGATCACGTGGGCTACCTCCGCCGGCTGGAACTTGCCGTCGTTGGTTCCTTCCGGCCCGCAGGCGATCTCGCGGTCGAGCCACTCGCCCTCCGCCGCGAAGCGGTAGGTCTTGCCGGCCTCGAGATACAGCCCGCTGTCGTTCCAGGGACGTATCGCATAGACGGTCATCTGATGCGAGGCACCCTTCCTGCCGAGCGCCACGGTGGTTCGATACGGCGCGTGACTGATCGGCGGCGTCTTGCGCCTGTCGGTCACCGAACGATGAACATCTGCCGGCGGCGTTTTCCCTGTCGGGTCGAGGCGCGGCACGCTGCGCGGCATATTCGGCAGGAGCCGGAACACGTCCGTCCAGGAGTCGTGCAGGACGTCGCGCGCGTCGGGGCGAATCTGACGGACCATTTCCTTCCTGAAGCCGAGGTCGAGCGCCTTGGCCTCGTCGATCATCCATTTCAGCGCGATGTCCGACAGTCCGGTCTCCCGGTAGCCGCCGCCGACGTCGCAGTGAACGCCCGGGAACCAGACCTGCTTGAGGTCGCGGTCGTGCGGGTTGGTCCAGAGCGTCGGCTGAAAGCTCGCGCGAATCTCATCGAGCGCCACGGCGTGCCGGGCATGCAGGGTCAGGCGGCCGAGGCTCGTATCGTGGAACATGTGCTCGTCGGTCGCGTCGAGCAGATTGAGTATGCCCAGATCGTTCGGGATCCCGAGCGCCCCGACGGTGTCCCAGACGCCGACCATTTCTACGGGAATTTCCTCGCTCCCGTCGTCGAGCGTGTGAAAGGCCCATTTCGCATTTTTCCAGTCCGCGCGCGTCTCGCGCCGCTCGCGGTACCCGCGCTGAAAGGCGCGTTCGATCCGCGCCCAGGTGTCCTTCGGCGACAAGTCCGAGACGTCGAGCAGGCCGACGAGGCTCATGAAGCCCGCGAGGCTCCGGGCCGTGTACGCACCGCGGCTGAAACCGAACAGGTAGATTCGATCCTGCGCGACATACTGGCGGCAGAGCCAGTGATACGCGCTCATGATGTTGCGGTCGAGGCCGCCGCCCGTGGCGCCGCCCAGGACGCGGTCCCAGAACCCGGGTTCCGTGCCGACTCCCGGGTGGTAGTACTTGAGCTGGGCGACTCCCTCGTTCGCATCGGCCAGCGCGTTGTAGAGCCGGATGACATTGGTCGGCACCGGCACGCCGTCGTGGCGTTGCTCTGCCGTGTTCCACGTGCCGTCGCAACAGACAACGAGATTTCTCATCGGCACGTCGCTCCTCTCTTGTTGAAATTTCGTGTAGAAGGAGTCTTGTTCTTATGGCTAAGTAAATACTACTCAAGGCACGAGTGGCCTTACAAGGACGGGATTGCCGCGCATGTTCCGGACGCCGATACACAGGAGTATGTTGATCCGGCCATGAGCTTCCCCAGGTTCCTGCCCTGCCTCGCTGCTGCGAGTGGCCTCGCCGGCTGCGTCAGCGCTGACGAATTGCCCATCGAACCACCGGGGACAACCATTCTCCTCACCGTCGAACGGCAGTGCGGCAGCTGCCATACGCCTTCCCACCCCGATGCCATGGCCGAGGCGATTGCCGTCGATCTCGCGCGGCGGCGCGGCGGGGAGTGAACCCGCTCTTCACGATCGGGCATTCGACGCATCCCGTTGAGCACATCGTCGAGCTGTTACGTCAACACGAGATCACCGCGCTCTGCGACGTCCGCTCCCGCCCCTACAGCCGCTGGAACCCCCAGTTCAATCGCGAGACGTTCAGGCAGACGCTTGCCGACAATGGCATCGCTTATGTTTTCCTCGGCAAGGAGCTCGGCGGCCGTCCCGAGGATCCCGCGTGCTATGAGAACGGGCGCGTGCAGTACGGGCGTGTCGCGCGGACGGCGTTCTTTGCCGAGGGCATGCGGCGACTGGAGGAGGGCACCGGCAAGTATCGCGTGGCGATCCTGTGCGCGGAGAAGGACCCCGCCGACTGTCATCGGGCGCTGCTCGTCGGGCGGGAGGCGCGGGAGCGGGGGTGGACTGTGAATCACATCCTGGCCGATGGCCGCCTGGAAACCCAGGATGAAGTGATGGCACGGGCGTGATGCGATGCGAGTCGGCGTACCGAAAGAAATCCTGGACAACGAGAACCGCGTTGCGCTGACGCCGGACGGCGCCCGCGCGCTCGTTGCCGAAGGGCATGCCGTCTGCGTCGAGCGCGGCGCGGGCGTGGGCTCCGGATTCGCGGACGACGAGTATCGAGCGGCCGGCGCCTCGATCGTTTCTACGGCGGAAGCCTGGGACGCCGCGCTCGTCGTCAAGGTGAAGGAGCCGAAGGCACCGGAGTACGGCCGTCTCGGCCAGCAGATCCTGTTCTGCTATCTGCACCTCGCCGGCGCCGATCCCAAGCTCACGGACGCGCTGCTCGCGGCCGGCACGACGGCGATTGCTTACGAGACCGTGCGCGACGGTGCGGGCCGGCTGCCGCTGCTCGCGCCGATGAGCGCGATCGCGGGCAGCATGGCGCCGCTCATGGGGGCGTGGAATCTCGCGCGATTCGCCGGCGGACGCGGGGTGCTGGTTGCCGACATTCTTGGGGAAAGGTTCGGCAAGGTGACGGTGATCGGCGACGGCGTCGTCGGGCGGCATGCGGCGCGGGTGGCGGCGGCGATGGGCGGGCGGGTGACGGTGTTCGGGATTGAGCCCAAGAACCGCGCGGCGGTCGAGGGTCTCGCGGGCGGAATCGGTTTCGAGTTGTCGCAGCCCGAAGCGATCGCACGGTCGCTACAGGAAAGCGATCTCGTCGTGGGCGCGGTGCTGATCCCCGGTGCGCGCGCGACGCATGTCGTCAGCGAGGCGATGGTGAAGGGGATGCCGGCGGGGTCGGTGATCGTCGATGTGAGCATCGATCAGGGCGGGTGCGTCGAGACGTCGCGGCCGACGACGCATTCGGAGCCGACGTTCGTCGTGCATGGAGTGATTCATTATTGTGTGACGAATATGCCGGGGGCGTATCCGAGGACGGCGACGTTGGCGCTCACGCAGGCGACGTTACCGTATGTGGTGAATCTGGCGGCCAGGGGGATAGAAGCGGTACTGCCTGATGCGGGTTTCGCAGCGGGCGTGAATGTGCACGCCAGAGCGATCAGCAATAAGGCGGTCGCCGAGGCGCTGGGGAGGGCGTTTGAGGCGTTTAAGACTGCCGATCCCTCGCGCGCGCTGCCGCCAGAACTGGATCGAACCTGACTTCGAGGCGAGAAAAAAGGTCCTTCATCTGGGCGCGTAGCTCATCCTGAATGCGGTAGAGGTCGGTTCGGAGCGAACGGATCTCCGCCTGGAGGTCAGCGACATTGATGGACTGCTGTCCGGCATCCGATTTCAGGTGTGCGATTTGAGTTCCCATGGTGTCCTCCGGCGTTTGGGTTCTTTGGGAACATACTATGGTTTAGGGCTGCGGGGCAGAGGAGTGTCTTGAATCATTTTCGGGAATGTCGACCAGCTTTCCCTGGCCGAGACAGAAGCTCTGAACCGGTAGCGAATCGCGACCGGTTCCCGGAATTACAATCAATGCTGTGACGGCAGAGCAGGTCCGCTACCATAGAAGCTGCGAAGCGGGCCAGGGGTCTTGGACGATGACGGCGCACCGAGTCGATCAACTGCTGGGCGAGCTCACTGCCGCGGAGAAAAAGTTCGCACCAAAGGAGCTGTACCTCGCCGGCGACGAATCCCTGCTGACCGACTATTCCAAGGTGTCGATCGTTGGCGCACGCAATGCCAGCGACGAAGGACTGCGTAAGGCGACTGTACTCGCCCGGGCGCTGGTGGAGCGGGACATAGTCGTCGTGAGTGGCCTTGCGAAGGGAATCGACACGGCAGCCCACCAAGCGGCGATCGCGGCCGGGGGACGAACCATTGCCGTTCTTGGGACGCCGCTTGATGAGTGCTACCCGACTGAAAATCAATCGCTCCTCGATCTAATCAAGGAGCGGCACTTGGCTGTGTCTCAATTCCCGAGCGGATCGGCAGTAGCGAAGGGAAACTTCCCGCGCAGAAACCGAGTCATGGCCCTGCTTTCCGACGCCACAATTATCGTCGAGGCCGGTGAAGATAGCGGCTCCCTCAATCAGGGATGGGAGGCGATACGCCTCGGTCGCCTCGTATTCCTGATGGAAGCGCTGACGAAGGACGCATCTCTGACTTGGCCCGCGAAGATGGTCGCCTACGGAGCCCAAGTCCTGACACGCGACAATCTCGACATCGTGCTCGATAACCTGCCGGCATTCACACAGTCGGCCGCATCGGCCGTTGCTTTCTAGCGTACATTTCGGCTCGCTGCTCGTTTACTCCCCGCAGGGACGGAGCGAACTTTCAATTGCATCGAGACGGGCGCGCGACCAGATCAAACGGGCCTCTCCCAGCTACCTGAGTCGGGTTGCCGAACTCATACCCCGCCACGCGCAACTCGCCGAAATGTTCGGCGATGACGTTGTACTCGTTCCTGTGCCGGGCGCTGCACCTCTGCACGAGGGCGCTATCTGGACGCCTTACGAGCTCTGTAACGCGATGCTGGCGCGCGGTTTGGTGGCCCGAGTTCATCCGTGGCTCAAACGCACATTCGCAGTGGCGAAATCGGCGACAGCGCTACCTGGACAACGGCCGAAAGCAAAGGATCACTACGCGTCTATCGCAGTCGACACGCAAGGTGTATTGCAGCCACCCCGTCGGATAGTGGTAGTCGACGATTTTGTCACACGCGGTGCGACGTTCATCGGGTCATGTTCTCGTATCGCGGAGGCCTTTCCTGACGTCGAAGTGAAGGGCTTTGCAGCGGTTCGCACGATGACCGGGGCGGAAGTGGATGAACTCGTTGTACCGACGATCGGCGCAATTTCGCTGCGGGGCAACGGCGAGACGTTCCGGGCTCCCTGAGGAGAGAAAGACTCGGGCTGTTCCGCGCCAGGTTTAGGACGTGCCCAAGAGAACCTGTTTTCTGGAGAGTTGGTAGTTGGATCATTTACGGAAAAGTCGGTTCCTGAGAATCCATCGGCCGTCACAACGTGTGTGCAGCTAGCCAATCTCAATCGAAAGGACAACCATCAATCCAAGGCCAAATTCGATGCGATTCGAGAGGTCAAGAAGCCACCCGATCCAGAATCGAGTCGCCTGACCGACTTCACAGTGCCGCTCCGCCATGCTTGTGGCGAGTGTGAAACCCATCACGCATAAGCGCCGAATCGCGTCCATCGAGCCGTATTTTGTGACCAATGGCGCTGACTTGATTTTGTTAGCCGTACTAAGTTTCCGTTCCTTCGCATCACGAGGGGTCATGTTCCATGGCAACCGACAAGCTGGAATGCGTCCCAGGCCCAGAGCTATTTTTCGGGCTCGTCAGTCCAGTGGGGACTCATCTCGACATCGTAGTTAGCGCCCTCAAGTCAGAATTGGCGTCAGTCGACTATTCGGTGGTCGAAATCCAAATCAGCGAACTCCTCTTCCAAGTGAAAGCCTTTGAGAAATACGCGGACCAAGAATTCGAATCGGAGTTCGAGAGGTCATCTGAGTTAATGACCGCGGGCTCTGAGCTGCGGCGCGAACTCAAGCGCGGCGACGCATTGGCCCTGCTAGCAGTGGCAGAGATACGAAGACGACGATCGGAGCTGAACAAGAGGTTGGGACGTGACGATAAGACACCCCTTGATCGCACTGCCTACATACTGCGATCGCTGAAGAATCCCGGTGAGGTGGATACTCTGCGCGATGTATACGGACGCGCTTTCTTCCTGGTTTCTGCCTATTCCCCTAGACCCGCCAGGATCCGCCACCTAGCCAAGCGGGTTGCCAACAGTGTGCACAGTACGGAACCAGATACATTTAGGCACTGTGCGGAACAATTGGTGAATCGTGACGAGAGTGAGGGCGATCCCCTTGGGCAAGATGTCCGTGGGTGCTTCCCGATCGCTGACCTTTTTGTTGATGTGGGAGCCGGCTCCGCGAAAGTTGCCCATAGCGTACAGCGATTCACGCAAGCACTTTTTGGCCATCCGTTTCACACGCCAGCGCGAGACGAATTCGCGATGTTTCAAGCCCACGCCAATGCACTTCGCTCGGCTGACCTGTCGAGACAAGTTGGAGCTGTTATTGCGACCGAGGACGGGCAAATCCTGGCCGTCGGCTGCAATGAGGTGCCAAAATTTGGCGGCGGCCATTATTGGCCGTCTGACAAGAATGACTCAAGGGACTTCGTAGCCGGTCATGACAGCGGCACGAGAGCCCGAATAAACATGGTTGGGGAAGTGCTGCACCGCCTGAATGAGGCCAAATTCATACAGAGGACGCAAGCTGAGATTGGTGAGCTTGCTACCGACCTAACCTGTGGCGCTCGAAAAGCCGTGCTAAAGGGCACGCAGGTCATGAGCGTCATCGAATTTGGGCGATCGATCCATGCAGAAATGGCAGCCATTACGGACGCGGCGCGCCGTGGAGTGTCCATACAGGGTGCGACGCTGTTCTGCACAACGTTTCCGTGTCATCTGTGCGCAAGGCACATTATCGGTGCTGGCCTGAAGCGAGTGGTCTACATAGAGCCGTACCCCAAGAGCGCCGCAGAAGATCTCTACCAAGATTCGATGGTGGTCGCCGCAGAACAGGCGCCAACAGACAAAGTTTCATTCGAGCCTTTTGTGGGCATCGCACCGAGGCTCTATTCGTTCATGTTCCGGGCGGATGATGTTCGTAAGAGGGCAGACGGTACAGCCTCCAAGTGGGGTCAAGATCTTGCCCCAGAACCGAGATTTAAACGATTCGTGCGGTCTTACATGACCATCGAAGAAGGCGTGGTTGCTCGAGAAATTCCAGCTGCATTCACCGAGAAATATGCCATTATTGGCACCTGATTCGTTGCTAATCTGTGCGCAATTCTCAAGGGGTAGATTGGATGGCTGAGGACAGGAAATTTCTCCTGCGCGATCAAATTGAAGCGGCCCAAAAAAGCGTCAATGCTTGGCCGAAATGGATGCAGGACGCTGCAACGCTAACGCCGATCAGCCGAGTTTCCCAACCAGCTAAATCAACACAATCCGCTCCACAAGATATCGGAGAATCTGGCTCGCTATTTGGGCCTAAAGAGTAGCTCCATAGCGCCCGCAGGGTCGCGGCTAATCGCCTGTATTTCGCTCGTTCACCCTCAGCGTTCGTGTGGTTTCCATCCACCTGTTTATGGGAATGTCGGCGAAGCGTCCTTGACAT
>Ga0315912_10001673_pt1 | contig 26124 bp, 23 predicted proteins | sample VfabasoilMG_FD_204469 | JGI IMG/M metagenome (GOLD analysis project Ga0315912, IMG submission 204469) | Garden soil microbial communities collected in Santa Monica, California, United States - V. faba soil | ecosystem: Environmental > Terrestrial > Soil > Garden | place: USA: California... | reverse complement strand
ACCTCGTCAACGACCAGCCGCGCGAGCCGGCTTTCGTTGCGCATCGGGTCGAAGCGATAGGTCGGTGGATCGCCTGGCTCGACTATCACGTGCACCTCCCCGTTTCGCAGCGCGCGCAGCTGGTCGTCGGGCGGGACCTCCTTGACGATGACGTCCTTCGCCGAGGAAAGCGATTGCCGCAACGCATCTGAGCCGGAGCCGGGCGGGATTCCCACGCGCACGGTCTGGGCGCCGCTCGCGGGAAATGCGATCGCCATCGCCACCGACATCACGATTGGGAAGAAGAACGTCCAGAACAACGCTTCTGGCTCGCGGACGAACTCGCGCAATCGCGCGAGTGTCAACTCGACGATCGGCGGGTACGTTCCGCTGCGCTTGGTCTCACTGGTCACGGGTGTCCCCTATTCCTCGCGGAGGTGGCGGCCAGTGAGCGACATGAACACGTCTTCGAGCGTGCCCTGGTGCACGACGACCTTCGGCGCGCCGAGTGAGGCGATGAGATTCTTCGGCGCGTCCTCGGCGATCACACGGCCCTGGTCCACGATGGCCACGCGATCGCACAGCGTCTCGGCCTCGTCCATGTAGTGCGTCGTGAGGAGCACCGTCCCGCCCGCTTCACGAAAGCGCGTCAGGATGCTCCACAGCTGCCGACGTGACTGCGGGTCGAGGCCTGTGGTCGGTTCATCGAGGAACAGGAGATCGGGATCGCCCGCAAGGGCGCACGCGATCGAGAGACGCTGCTTCTGGCCGCCAGAGAGCTTGACCACCCAGCTGCGGCGCTTGCTTTCGAGCTCGACGAGCCCGAGCAACTCCTCGACCGTCTCGCCGCGATGGTAGAACGATCTGAACACCCGCAGCGTCTCCTCGACGGTCAGCTTGTCTGTGAACTGCGTCTCCTGGAGTTGTACGCCAAGGCGTTGTCGCAACTCACGCTCGTCGGTCTTCCATCGATGACCGAGCACTTCGACCACGCCACCATCAGGTGTGAGCAGCCCTTCCAGGATCTCGATCGTCGTCGTCTTGCCGGCGCCGTTTGGACCGAGCAGCCCGTAGCACTCGCCGCGACGCACCTCGAACGACAGGCCGTCAACCGCGACCACGTCGCCATAGCGTTTCTGCAAGTTTTGGCATCGCACTGCAAGTTCCACGATGGTCAATCCTCCACGCCAAGTACAATTTCGCGTTAGACTTTAGCTGCGTGCCCGATACGGTAATCGTCGCCGCTCCTGAGTATCTGCCAGCGCTTCAGGAGCAATGCGACTTTGGCGATGCGCTGGCCTTCTCCGATGCCGACGCGCTGAAAGCGCTCGATGCCATCACTCGCGACCGCCCCAAAGTCATCGCGCTCGAGAAGCAGTTCGCAGCGACGTCACGCGGCGCGGCACTCATCAAGCGCATCAAGGCCGATCCCAAGCTTCGCAAGTGCGAGATCCGTATCGTCTCGCACGAGGGGGACAGCGAGGACGTCCCACAGCCCGAGCCCGCAGCGCCAGGCACCGAGACTGAGGCGGCGGCGGTCAAGCTCGATCAGCGAGGCACGCGACGCGCTCCACGCGTCAAGATCGTTGACGGCGTGGAAGTGCTGATCGATGGAAGCCCCGCGATGCTCGTTGACCTGTCGGTCGTCGGGGCTCAGGTGGTGTCACCAACGATCCTCCGGCCCAATCAGCGCGTGCGCATGATCCTGCCGGATGAGGAGCGTCCGATTCGCTGCGTCGCCGGCGTGGCGTGGGCAGCGTTCGAAATGCCGAAAAGCGGGCCGCGGTATCGCGCCGGGATCGAGTTCTTCGATGCCGAGTCGGGCAACCTCGATCGCTTCATCGATCAGAACAAGCTGCCCTGATTTCCGCGCTACGAAAGCCAGCGCGAGACGACCGACCCCGGCTCGAGAATCGTCTCCGTTCGATCCGATCCCGTCGAGATGATCGCGCAATCGACGCCGGTCACCTCTTCGAGACGACGAACGTAGCGTCGCGCCGCCTCCGGCAAATCCTCGACGCGCGTGACGCCCCGCGTGGGCGTTGACCACCCGGGCATGCGCTCGTAGATCGGTTCAGCGCCAGCCAGACATCGCAGGTCTGCCGGGAACTCGCTGAGCGTTCCGCCGCTCGTCTTGTAGCCCGTGCAAATCAACACCTCCGAAAGACCATCGAGCACATCGAGCTTCGTGAGCGCCAGGGCGTCGATGCCGTTGATCCGCGCCGAGTAGCGAACCACGACCGCATCGAACCATCCGCATCGGCGAGGCCGGCCGGTGGAAGCACCGTACTCCTGACCACTCTCGCGCAGCCGATCGGCCAGTTCGCCTGACAGCTCGGTTGGCAGCGGTCCTTCGCCGACACGCGTTGTGTAGGCCTTGGCGACACCGAGGACTCCGCCAATCGCGCGCGGGGCCACACCGAGCCCGGTGCAGACGCCCCCGACAGAGGCGTTGGACGACGTGACGAACGGATACGTTCCGTGATCGATGTCGAGCAGCGTGGCCTGCGCGCCTTCGAACATGACGCTCTTCCCATCAGCCATCAGTCGATGCAGCGCGAGCGAGACGTCGGCAACCCACGGGCGCATGCGCTCGCCGGCCGCCACGACCTGATCGAAGACCGGCTTCCAGTCGAGCGTGGACTCTTTGATCATGCGGTTGCGCGCGCTGACGTTCTCGCGCACTTCCTCGGCCAGCGCGTCGCGATCGCCAAGCAGGTCGCAGACGCGAATGCCGCGACGCCCGATCTTGTCCTCGTAGGCGGGGCCGATGCCGCGCGACGTCGTCCCGATCTTGCGCTCGCCACGGCGCGCTTCCGACAACACGTCGAGCTCGCGGTGATACGGGAGGATGATGTGCGCCTTCTCGCTGACGAGGAGCCGGCCGTCAACCGCGATGCCGTTGCGCGCCAATTCGTCGATCTCGACAAACAGCGCCTGCGGATCGATGACCACGCCGTTGCCGATGACGCACGTGACGCCGGGATGCAGGATGCCGGACGGAATCAGGTGAAGGACGAACTTCTTCCCCTTCACATAGACCGTGTGCCCGGCGTTGTGCCCACCCTGATACCGCGCGACCGCCGAAAAGTGCGGCGTGAGCATGTCAACGATCTTGCCCTTGCCTTCGTCGCCCCACTGCGCTCCCAGAACTGCGATATTCGTCTTCGGCATTCGCTATTATTCAATCACGAATGCCACGAAGATCACGAAGACGACGAAGGGCACGAAGCACGGCACACAACGATTCACCATGATTCTGCTCGACGGCAATTCGCTCACACTCGAAGATCTTGCCGCAATTGCGTACGAGGGTGCACCCGTCTCGCTGACCGCCGAGGCGCGCGCCCGCGTTACCGCCTCGCGTGCCGTCGTTGACGCGTTCGCTGGAGGCGACCAACCGGTCTACGGCATCAACACCGGCTTTGGTAACTTCGCTGAGGTTCGCATTCCAGGCGACTCGCTCAACGAGTTGCAGGTCAACCTGCTGCGCAGTCATGCCGCCGGCGTCGGCGACCCGCTTCCCGTTCCGGTTGTGCGCGCAACGATGGCCTTGCGGGCCAACGTGTTGGCGAAGGGCTTCTCGGGCATCTCACTCGGGACGCTCGAACGCCTCATCGAGCTGTTGAATCGCGGCGTGCATCCCGTCGTGCCGTCGCGCGGATCGGTTGGCGCCAGCGGAGACCTCGCACCGCTCGCGCACCTGGCGCTCGTGCTCATCGGCGAAGGCGAGGCCTGGCATGACGATCGTCACGAGCCTGGCGCCGCCGCCCTCTCGCGCGCGGCACTCGCGCCGCTGGCGCTCGCTCCGAAAGAAGGCCTGGCGCTCATCAACGGCACGCAACCGTCCACTGCACTGCTCGGGCTCGCGCTCCATGCGTCGCTGCGGCTCGTCCGCGCGGCCGATATCACCGCCGCGATGAGCATCGACGGCCTTCAGGGCTCGACTCGTCCGTTCGATCCCCGCATTCACGAAGCGCGTGGCATGACCGGGCAGTCAGCGTCTGCCGAAAACCTCAGGAATCTCATGGCTGGTAGCGCGATCAACGCCGCGCACGCCAACTGCGGGCGCGTACAGGACGCGTATTCAATGCGCTGTGCACCGCAGGTTCACGGAACCGCCCGCGACGCGGTCAACTTCGCGCTACGAACGTTTCTGGCCGAGGCCAACGCGGCCACGGACAACCCGATGGTCTTCGCCGACACCGGCGAGATCGTGTCTGGCGGCAATTTCCATGGCGCGCCGGTGGCGCTTGCCGCAGATGTGCTCGCGATCGCCCTCACTCATCTCGCCACGATCAGCGAGCGGCGCTCCGATCGCCTCGTCAATCCATCGAGCAGCGGGCTTCCGGCATTCCTCACACGTCACGGAGGTCTGCAGTCCGGGCTGATGATGGCTCAGGTGACAGCGGCCGCGCTCACGTCAGAGCTCAAGACGCTCGCGCATCCCGCCAGCGTGGACACGATCCCGACATCCGGCAACAAAGAAGACCACGTGAGCATGAGCATGGCTGCCGCGCTGAAGGCCGAGCGCGCCGTCGCACTCGCGCGTGACGTGATCGCGATCGAAATGCTCTGCGCGTGTCAGGCAATCGATCTGCTCGACGGGCTTGCGACATCGGTACCACTCGCACGTGTGCATACGCTCGTGCGTACACACGTGCCAACGCTCGCGTCGGATCGCGCGCCATCGCGAGACATCCGCGAGATCTCGCGACTCATCGCGCGCGGCGAGATAGATCTCGCATGCGCGACGAAAGTCAATTGAATATTTTTTTTCAATTCGATTGACAACCGAGCGCGTGCTCCTTACCTTCTGATCTTCGCAGAACACACGCTCGCGTTCTGTGATCCCACGTCATGCTGATCGCTGCGCGCGCCCACCGCATTCCTCGCGCTATTTCTGAAGACGCTCGACCTGCACGACAGCGATCCCACGATCGTGTCGTGTCGCGTTGTGTGACATTGCGCGCGCGTTGCGGAAATGGATCTACGATAGCGTCGTGTCGTCATTTCGACATTGCGATCACGCGAACGATCGAGGACCTCAGCTACGATGTCGGTAGACAGTCATCTCGTGATCAACAGCGATTGACATTCCGGTCACAGTGCCGGAATATGTGCGGCCTCTGCGCGCGACAGCACGGGCCACGATTCAGTGAGTCGGCGACCACATCGGTCGGCGACGAGAACGACGGAGTGGTGGAATGACGGGTGCACCAACTGGGTTCGATCGGCGCGTGCAAAGCGCGCTCGACGCTTCGCCCTCACGGATTCCAGTCATCTTGGGGGGATGTGGAACCGGTCGGACGTCCTTGCTCCTCCGGCTCAGAGAGCGGATTGGTCGCGGGGCCGCCCAGTACATCGACGTGGAGCGTTGCGCCACCACGCCGGAACGATTTCTCACCGCTGTTACATCTACTTCCCCATTCCGCTGGCACGGTTCGGACACGGCGCCCACCAGTGCGCGGGAAGCCTTCGACCAGTTGCTGGCATTTTTCGACACGGCGCGGGCACCAGGCGGCGAGCCGTGCACGTTCCTGCTCGACGAGACGCTGGAACTCCGCACGTTTGAAAGCTTTCCGGGTCTGCGCCACGTCATTCGCGAGCTCGTGGACGCCCTGGCGGACAGCCCCAACCACTTCGTGCTCACCACACGGTATGTCGCACGCGCGCATCGACTTCTCCGCGATGCGACGGCCCGCTTCGAGGTGATGCACGTCACGGCTCTGCAACCGTCGGACGTCACCGACGTGCTCGCGCCGGTGTTCGGCGGCTACGAGCGCATGGCGACAGACGACCGCGACTACCTCGGTCGCGCCGTGCAGGCGCTCACCGATGGACGCGTCGCCTATGTGAAGGCGATCGGCAACGAGATGACGCAACACGGCGGCACCTCGGATCCGATCAGCGCGCTCACCGCGCTCCTCTCTCCCGACGGCGCGCTCACGCACTGGTGCCGCTTCTGCTACGAGTTGCGTCTGCATCGCGCACGCGGCTACGGCGCGCTCAAGGCGATCCTCGACATCCTCGCTGAAGAGGAAGGGCTCACGCTCACCGAGATCTCGCATCGTCTGCGCCGCACGCCCGGCTCCACGAAGGACTATCTCTCGTGGCTCGAGGACGTCGATCTCGTCGTCTCGCGACAGAAGCGTTACAGCTTCACCGATCCGCTCCTCCGCCTCTGGGTGCGCCTGCATTGCCACCCTGTCGAGCCGACCGAAGAAGACGTCGTCCGCGAAGTCCAGCACTACGCGTTGACGCGCGTGCCGCCGCGCGAGGCCGTGCCGGCACTCGCCTACGTTGGCGTCGAGGCTTCTCCGGAAGAGCGTAAGAGCTGGGGCATCATCGAAATCGACTAACGTCAACTCCCAATTCCCAAAATTCCCAATTCCCAAAGAGACAGAAGCTTGGGAGTTGGAGGTTGGGCTTTTTGGGAGTTATTGCCTATTGATCATGAAGGTCGCTGTCGCGTGAAGGAACTCACGCAGCAGCGACGTCGCATCCTCAGGCAGGCGCGCGTCGTCGAGCGCGCGATCCATCAGTTCAACCCAACGGTTTCTCGCAGCCTCGTCGATCGCGAACGGCGCATGACGCATCCGCAGGCGTGGATGCCCGCGTTGCTCGATGTAACGTGGCGGGCCGCCGAAGCGCCCGATGAGGAAATCCCTTAATCGTTCTTCTGCACCCACGAGGTCGTGCGCCGGATACATCGGCCCAAGGACGTCGTCGCCAGGCACCTGCGCGTAGAATGCGCGCACCAGTCGAGCAAAGCCATCTTCGCCGATGACTGCGTAGAGGTTCTCTTCGTTCATTCGAGTTTGGACAGAGCCAGGCGCGCGGCTTCCTGCTCTGCTTCTTTCTTGGCGCGCCCCGTGGCAGTGCCGAGCACTTCGCCATTCACGACCACTTCGACGCTGAAGGTCTTCCGATGATCGGGGCCCGCTTCGCCTGACACGCGATACTCGGGCAGCGGACGCCCAAGCGCCTGCAGGCGTTCCTGTAACGCCGACTTGTGATCGCGGACGAATGTCTGCGCGCTTCCCTCGTCGAGCGCATCCTTCAACTCGCGGCGCAGGAACGTTTCTGCGGCCTCGAGCCCACCATCCAGATACAAGGCCGCGATCAACGCTTCGTACCCGTCGGCGAGCAGCGCCTGCTTGAAGCGGCCACCAGTCTTCTCTTCACCCCGGCCGAGGATCAGATGGTCGCCCAACCGAAGGTGCTCCGCATGCCGCGCCAGCGACTGCGTCGAGACGACCGCCGCCTTCACCTTCGACTTCTGCCCTTCGTCGTAGTCGGGGTACTGATGGAACAGCGCATCGGCCACGACCAACCCCAGCACCGCGTCGCCGAGGAACTCCAGCGACTCGTTGTCGGCTACCCCGCCTGACGCGTCCTCGGCCGCACGCGACTTGTGCGTGAGCGCGTGCTCGAGCAGGCCTCGATCGCGGAAGCGGTACCCGATGCGCACTTGCAGGTCGTCGAACTCGTCGCGGAGACGGACGACTTTTGCGCCGACATCCTGACGATGGCTATCGATGATCCGGCGCGCGTCCTCGGCCAATTCGTCCGCTACGGCGATGCGAATCTCTCCGAGCGAGCTCACCGCCATCGGCCACACCGAGTGCGTCTGGCCCGACACGCGAAAACTCGGAATCCCCTGGCTGTCGAGCAGCGCAATGACGACGCTGGCTTCGATGTCGGACGATGTGACGAAGACGACCGCGGGTGTCATCGTGGGATCAATGATCCTCGATCTTGAGCAGCACCATGGTCATGTCGTCGTGCTGAGCGGCATCGCCGGCAAAGGCGTGGACTTCGCTCAGGATGCGCTCGCGTAGATCGTCCGACTTCAGATCCGCGTTCCGCTCGGCGAGATCAACGAGCCGCTGATCGCCGAAGCAGTCGCCCTGCGCATTCATCGCCTCGCTGATGCCGTCGGTGTAGAGCACGAACAAGTCGCCGCGATTGAGCGGTAGCGTTACCTCTTCGAGGAGTCGATCGAAGGTATCGCCCAGATCGAACTGCAACCCGAGCACCATCCCTTCCGGAGTCAGGACCTGTGGGGCTCGCGAGTGCGCCTCAGGTCCGGGGACGTACACCAGCGGGCAATGTCCCGCTCGCGCGCAGGTCATCGTCCGGGCCCGCAGATCGACGACGACGTAGGTCATGGTGATGAAGCTGCGCGAGTCGAGGTGCTTGGAGATGATGCGATTGGCCTCGATGAGCATCGTGCGCGGTGACTCGTGATAGCGACTGAGGGAGAGCACGAGCCCCTTCAGCTCCGCCATGTATAGGGCCGCGGACGTGCCCTTCCCGGCAACGTCGGCGATCAGGATCCCGAGGCGATCGTTGTCGAGCGGCAGGAAGTCGTAGTAGTCGCCGCCGACTTCGCGTGCGGGCTCGCAATGCCCCGACAGCGACACGCCGGGAATCTTCAGCGGCCCTTGCGGAAGCAGCGACATCTGAATGCTGCGGGCGATCTTCAGCTCCTGCTCCAGGCGCTCCTTTTCAGCCTTCTCGAGCAGCAGCCCCTCGATGCTCGCTGTCATCGAGTTGAACGATCCCGCAAGCTCGCCCAGCTGATCGCGCGAGCGAATGGCGATCTTGTGTCCGAAGTCGCCGCGGCGCACGCGTTCGGTGCCGGCAAAGAGCTCGTGCACCGACCCGGTGATCGAGCGCGCGAGCGAGAGCCCCATGACGAGCGCGACAGCCTGGATGACGAGGAACAGGCCAGCAATGACCGCCAGGAGAATCAGGAAGATCTGTCCAAGGTTGTAGTTGTCGAGCGACGCGAAGGACGGCCCGGAAAGATAGCGGTAGACCGCGGCCGGCCCCATTCGGAAGCCAACCGTGAGCGGGCTGGCCGAACCGGTCATCCAGTCCGTGTAGTCGAGAAATGCGACCCACCCAAGCGGCTCTTCCTGCTGACCCAGCCGCAAGTTCACCGGACCCACAACCAGCCGTCCCCTGCGCTCGTTCGGCGCGGATGGCGAGCCTCGATCGACCAGCTGTCCGATCGAGTACGACTCGATCGTGATGCCCATCTCGTCGTGAAACTCACGAATCAAGGCATCACCGAACGGAATGTCAACGACGAGCGCCGACGTGAGGCCGGGGGGCCAGGTGATGGCGCGCGCGGCGACGGCAGTGCCGCCCTCCGCCTGATAGGTGATCAGACTCGCGAACCCGGTGCATGGCACCCAGGATGGAATGAGTTGCGGGGCCTCGACATGGCTCCACGGTCCGGAGACAGCCCTCGGTGCGGGCGCGCTGGCTCCGACCTCGCGGCAGCGACCGTCGGATGGCACGAGCGCATACGAGACGAGTGGATACCGTTCCGCCGCCGCATTCTGACGTGTGATGAGACCGGCGGTCAGTTGCGCGGGCGTTGCCCCCGGATCGAGTGTCGGGGCGGCAGCCTGTGCGAGAAACCGCGCACCGTCCACGACCGACGCGACGTGATTGCGCAGCATGAACGAGCTGACGTTGAAGAAGAACAGCAGCCCGCCGAGCGTGAAGAAGATCGCCACTAGCAGCACCGGCACGACGCCGATGAAGACGTACGAGAGAATCAGCTTCCGCCGAACGCGCCACAGCAGGCGGTGACGGGCGAGGACGTAGACGCGATAGCCAATCGCGAGTGCGCTGACGAGAATCGCGAGACCACCGAGGGTGTCGAGCGCACCGAACAGCCCGTCCCCCACTTCCGTCAGGCGGCCGGCCCATGCGACGAGCTTCAACACCACGCCTGCGATGAGCAGGCGGCCGGCAAACGTCCGCGTCAGCCAGGCGCGCACAGCGTCGAGACGTGAGTTGGGCACGGTGTCGGGTGTGGAAGGTGGCAGCTAGCTGTAAGTCTAGAGTACCCTTTCAGGCATCGTGAAGCTGCGCGACAACGCTCGATTCAGTACGGTGTGCATCCACGCGGGCCAGGAGCCTGATCCGTCCACTGGCGCGATCATCACACCCATTTATCAAACCTCGACCTACGTGCAGGAGGCGCTGGGCAAGCACAAGGGTTACGAGTACGCGCGCACGCAGAACCCCACTCGCAGCGCGCTCGAGGGCAACCTCGCGGCCATCGAGAACGGTCGAGCCGCGTTCGCGTTTGCCTCCGGCATGGCCGCGACCGGGGCCATCATGACGCTGCTCAAGTCCGGCGATCACGTCGTCGTCACCGACAACACCTACGGGGGCACCTATCGACTGTTCGAGCGCGTGCTGCGGAAGTATCAGCTGGACTTCACCTACGTTGACTCGTCGGATCTGCAGGCGATTGAAGATGCGATCCGTCCCGAGACGCGGATGTTGTTCCTCGAGACGCCGACGAACCCGACGTTGCGGCTCACGGATCTCGCGGGCGCCTGCGAGATCGCGCACGCGCGCGACGTCACGGTTGTCGTCGATAACACGTTCGCCAGCCCCGCGATCCAGAAGCCGATCGACTTCGGCGCCGACATCGTCGTTCACAGCACGACAAAATTTCTGAATGGCCACAGCGACAGCGTCGGCGGAATCGTCGTCGCGGTGCGCGATGTCCACATCGAGTGGCTCAAGTTCATCCAGAACGCAGAAGGCGCGATCCTCGGGCCGATGGACGCCTGGCTCGTGCTGCGCGGAACCAAGACGCTGCCGCTGCGGATGGAGCGTCACAACAGCAACACGCAGGTGCTGGCCGAGTATCTCGCCGGGCACCCGAAGGTGGCGCGCGTCCACTACCCGGGGCTTCCAACGCACCCGCAGCACGATCTGGCGCTCCGGCAGATGCGCGGGTTCGGTGGCTTGATCTCGTTCGAGCTCGGCTCGCTGGAGCGGGCGCGCACGCTCCTCAACAACGTCCGCCTGATGGCACTCGCTGAAAGTCTGGGCGGTGTCGAAACGCTCATCTCACATCCGGCGTCGATGACGCACGCGTCGGTGCCGCTCGAGCGGCGTCTTCAGATCGGTCTGACCGAGGACATGGTGCGAATCTCGGTCGGCATCGAAGACGTGGACGATCTCAGGGAAGACCTCGAGCAGGCGCTCGCCAGCGTCTGACACTCACCGGAACACTGCGTGGCCGAACAACTCATCGACCTCCTCCTCCACGTCGACCGCCATCTCCTCGAGCTCGTCGCCAACTACGGCATCTGGATTTACGCGATCCTGTTTTTGATCGTGTTTGCCGAGACCGGGCTGGTGGTCACGCCTTTCCTGCCGGGAGACTCGCTGTTATTTGCCACGGGCGCACTGGCGGCCACGGGAGCGCTCAATGTCTGGCTGGCCCTCACGCTGATGTTGATCGCGGCCATTGCCGGCGATGCGGTCAACTACGCGGTTGGACGGTCAGCGGGAACGCGGCTGATCGAGCTGTCGAAAACCGACCCGCGCTGGCGGCGCTGGATCAATCCCAACTACATCGCGCGCGCGCATGAGTTCTTCGAGCGGCGCGGCGGCAAGGCCATCGTGCTGGGACGATTCATGCCGATCGTTCGCACGTTCGTCCCCTTCGTTGCTGGTGTCGCGGAGATGTCCTACCACTCGTTCGCGCTGTACAACGTGACGGGCGCGATCGCCTGGGTGGGAATCTGTATCGGGGCGGGATATGTGTTCGGCAATGTGCCGATCGTGAAGAACAACTTCTCGCTGGTCGCCCTCGGCATCGTTGCCGTGTCGCTGCTGCCGATGGTCGTCGAATACCTACGGTATCGCGGGGCGCCTAGGACGTAGGGCGGGTCCTGCTGTCGTAGGGCGGGTCCTGTTCTTTCGACCCGCCTCTAAAACCCGATTCCGATCCCTCCATTCACGCGGGCGTGTAGCTCCCATCCAAACCGCACGTCAGCCAGCACGTAGAAACGGTCTGTCATCCAGCCTCGAACTCCCCCGCCCGCAGTGAACGCGCCCTCGTATGACGTGAACTCGGAGGCGCCGAATCGATCGCTGTGCTGAAAGAACCCGCCGCCCGCGACAAGGAATGGCGTGACGCCTCTGGGCTTGCCGTTCTGCGGCGGCAGGACGTCAAAGGTCAGGTTGCCAGTCAGAAACAGATCGCGATCCGAGTTCGGGCCGCGCATGTAAACGAGCTCGGGACCGACGGCTACGCGCGGCGTCAGATACACGCGCGCGGCTCCCCCGATCACGCCATGGTCAATCGTCGCGTCGTCTACAAAGCCGGCATATCCGGCGAGAAACTCGACCGCCGGCGCCGGACGGATGTCAGTGGATTGGGCGAACGCGCTGCTGGCGATCAACAGGAAGGCCCAGGCGAGCAGGGCGGGCGGTCTCATGCATCAACCTCCACCTTGTTAGGTGCGAGGTCGAGGCAAATCGGCTCACAGCGCCACCGACTCCCTCATCCACGTGAGATAGGCGGATCCTCCCGCGACGGGATCGATGACCAGGAACTCCGGCAGCTCATAGGGGTGAAGCTGCCGGAGCCGCGCCTCGAGTGCGGGCAACCGATCAGCCGTGGTCTTGATCACGATCTGATGCTCGTTGTCCTGCTCGACGGCGCCCTTCCACCGATAGATCGAGATCATCTTCGGCAGCACATTCACGCACGCCGCGAGTCGCTCATCGACGATCGTCTTCGCCAGCGCGATCGCGTCGGCCTCTGATCCGATCGTCGTCAGGACGATCCTGACGTCGAGGTTGGCAGTTGAGGTCACGGTTTTTCTTGTACTTTTCGGCAGTTTTTGCTACTTAACAGGTGTACTTCTGCGAAAAACGCGCTATTCTCGCACGATCAGGTCGTGAAAAAGGCTTCTTCTCCCTCTCGATCGAGCGCCAGCACGGCACGCCGCCGTGGACGACGGGCGATTGAGTACGCACTGCTGCTGATCGGCTGCGTCGTGTTCGTGGACGCGCTCGTCGGGGAGAAAGGCCTGCTCGAGACCGTGAAGAAACGCCGGGAGTTTGCGGTGCTCGAGCAGTCGATCAGGCGTGCGAAGGCCGAGAATGCGGTGCTGCGCGAAGAGGCCAAGCGCCTGCGGAGTGATCCTGCCGCACTCGAAGATCTGGCTCGCCGCGAGCTTGGGCTGATCAAGCAGGGCGAGCATCTGTTCATCCTGAAAGACCGGCAGCCGACAACCTCAGAGCGCTAGCTCAATGCTGCACCGTGTCCATCGGGCCCGGCAGCGCTCCCGACACTGAATACGCCGGCATCGGCGCCGGGAAGCCGGCCTCGCCGAACGACTCACGGATCAAGCGGTTGGTGTCGAAGTACACCTGCCAGTAGTGCTGATTGGCGCAGTAGGGGCGCACGCACAGTTGCGGCCCCGCGGGCGTGAACTGCAGGACGTCCACGTCGGGCGCGGGCGACGCCAGCACGTTGGGAACTCTCGTGAGTCGATCCTTGAGCAGTCGAATCGCCTGATGGTGATCAACCGTGTTGCTGATCGTCGCAGTCAGATCGACGCGGCGATAAGGGTTGGCCGAATAGTTCTGGATCGTTCCCGAGAAGACGGCGCCGTTGCCGACGATCGTGAGCACATTGTCTGGCGTGTTGATCGTGGTGCCGAAGAGCCCGATGGCCTCGACCGTGCCTGTGACGCCGCCGGCAGTGATGGCATCGCCGACCTTGAATGGGCGGAGAAACACCAGGAATGCCCCGGCCGCAAAGTTCGAGAGCAGCCCACCCCATGCCACGCCGATCGCGACACCGCCGGCTGCGATGAGCGCAGCAAAGGTGGTCGTCTCGACGCCGAAGAAGCCCAGAATCGCGACGAGCAGCGCAACGTTGAGGAGCACCGAGAGGCCGGTCTGGAGGTAACGCGTGAGCGTGAGATCGAAATCCTGTCTCGCCAGCGCACGGCCCAGCGTTTTCGTCGCGAACGCAATCAGCCAGCGGCCAACGAGCCAGAGCACGAACGCGCCGGCAATCTTCCATGCCGCGGCCATGAGCGTCGTGGCCGCGTTCTGAACGAGAAGGTTCACATCCATCACTGTTCTCCTCACTGAGGTCAGGCATACGTCGGCTCACCGTTGGTGAGCAGACCCGCGTGGCGCCGCGGGCGGAGTGCCGCGAGACCCACGAGATCGCGCAGAAAATTCGTGTCTTTCGCGACGTCGAGGCTCGGCGGAGCAAGCAGCATACCGCGCGCTTTACCGTGCGCGAAGCGACGTGCTACAGTAGGTGGGTTCTGGTTGCTGAGACACAGCGCTCAGGGTTGACCTGAACATCCGAAAGATTCGCGAGCGTTCCGCTACAACAAACGTTCGGAGAGTTTCGGCGCACGCCATGACGCGGGGTGGAGCAGTCCGGTAGCTCGTTGGGCTCATAACCCAAAGGTCGGGGGTTCAAATCCCCCCCCCGCAACCAACATTCCAGGGCCGCTTGCAATCGCAGGCGGCCCGTTTACTTTTGGTTCCGCCGATTTGGCCCTCGCGGCGTGAGCTCTCGCGGAGCACAACTAACGCAGTGTCGTCTCAGCGCTGTGACATCGAATCCGATTGCTGACGTTGTTCAGCAAGCCAGTGATGACTGACAACACCGAGATCGTGGTCCTTCCATCGTCGATATCGGGACCACGCCAGAAACGACACGAGCACGGCGACGGCTATTGCCACCCACACGCTCGTCACTTGACCTCCGGTGAGTCTCGAACAGACTCAGCGTGACGCTCAAACGCGACTGTGCGGGCGAGGAGGTTTGGTCTGGCCGTCCTGCCGGCCAGGAGCCAGGCATCTGAGCTCGATGACGGGTCCGCAACGCTGTCGGTGCTCGTCCACCACTCATCCCGGGCACGCGCCGTTTCTGGCAGCGCGCCGCCGAGCAGATCTTCGATCTGCGCGAAGGTGAGAACCACGTTGTCTGCGTACCGATTCGCGAGGTAATCGTGGAGCGGCGCGTACTTGCCGGCGACCTTGCTCGTCCTTCGAAGCGCTATGCCGAGAAGGTGCTCCGTCGCGGGCGCGTCGGACGTCAGGTGTCGCGCGATGAACTCTCGTCGCTTGATCCAGTTCCACATGAGCGGCTCCGCCCGGTGGCTAGGTGACGACCCATGTATCGAGTTTGGCGAGATCGACGCCGACGCTGCACTCACCGGTACGCGGGCATACGTAGATCGTCGATCCGTTCTTTGTCTCACTCAGGCGTCGCTGCAGCTTCGTCTGCGGCTGATGACAGACCGGACATTGGTGGGGAGGCGTCGGACTCTCGTTGGAGATCCGCATGGTGAGCCCTCATAGCACCGATTTGAGCCGAGACTGGAAGAAAGGTATTTCGCCCCAGCCACTTTGATGAGGCTGGCGGCCGGTGCTGGCCGGGAGGCTCAGGAAAGAGCTTTCATCATACAGGACGCGGAGCCTGCGACGCGAGATTCTTTGTAATGTTGCACTCACGCTGCGATCCACCAGTCGTCAAGTAAAGGCGGCATCGGTCCCCCGCAACCAATCTTCGCAGAGCAAGCGCAGCGCCAGCGTGAGTCCCACCCTGCTGGCCCTCGAGCCGCGGCTCAAAGCCGCGGTGCTTGTGTCTGCAGCTACTTCGCCCCCGACGGCGGCGGAAGTGGACCCGTGGAACTTCACCCCGCAAGTGAAAGTGCCCGTGCCTGGGTAACCGTCAGCGACTTGCGTCGTGTCGTCTTTCGTCGCTGCTTGGTGATCTTTATCAGTAGACGGGAGATCACGATGACACGACCACTGTGCTTCACAATCGCTGTTGCGCTGCTGATGGCAAGCGGCCTCAATGGGACGCTCACGGCCCAGGCGTCCGTCACCGTCGGGTCGACCGGTCCCGCGGTGCTTGACGACTGGGGAAATCGACTCACGTTGCTCGGCGCATCGGTTCCCGAGAACGCGCAACGCACACACGTCCGTACCACCATCGCACAGATGGCGATGTTCGACGCTACGTCCGAACGCCATGCGGGCGGTCCCAAGTCATGAAGGAGGACGTATGAAACCGCGAAGCCTTGCGTTATCTGCGACGGCAGTGACACTGACTGTCTGGGTCGCCGCATCGTGGCAGTCGGCGGCATCGGCCCAGGTCCAACTTGGCCGTCGAGCAGACGATGGGTTGGCCGGAATCGGAAGCATCACGTGGGGCACCTGCAGCGACGAGACTCTCGTCGAGTTCGGTGCTGAATGCGGCTTCCTCAGCGTACCGCTCGACTACTCGAGACCGGCCGGCCCCAAGGTGACGCTGGCGCTGTCTCGCATGCGTCACACGGTGCCCGACGATCAATACCAGGGCATCATGCTCGTCAACCCTGGCGGGCCGGGTGGGTCGGGTCTGATCTACTCGATTCTCGGACTCTTCGTACCCAATGGCGCGGGCGAGGCCTACGACTGGATCGGCTTCGACCCGCGCGGCGTCGGCGCCAGCCTTCCGTCATTGCATTGCAACCCCACGTACTCGGCGGGTCCGCGCCCTCCCTACGATCCCGTGTCGCGCTTCATCGAAGCCGCGTGGTTGAGCAGAGTCACGATCTACGCGGAGGACTGCGGCCAAGCGGGTCGTCTGCTCGATCACGTCAAGACCATCGACAGCATCAGAGATATGAATGCCATCCGCGTCGCGCTCGGCGCGTCTCAAATCAACTTCTACGGCTATTCGTATGGCACCTATCTCGGGCAGGTGTTCGCCACGCGCTACCCCTCTCGGGTGCGGCGGATGGTCCTCGATTCCAACGTCGACCCTCGTCGGGTCTGGTACCACGCCAACCTCGATCAGGACGTCTCGTTCGAGACTGTGATCCAGCTGTTCTTCGACTGGGTGGCCCGCTACGACGATGTGTATGGGCTCGGCCGTTCGCGTCGGGCGGTGGAGGCCAATTACTACTCCGCGCTCCGCACGCTCGCTGACAACGCCCGCGGGGAGCTCGGGGCGGCTGAATGGACGGACGCCTTTCTCCTCGCAGGCTACCTCCAGGCCGCGTGGCCCGACGTGGCCGCCGGCTTTGCCGCGTTCGTGAACGACGACGATCCCGATCCTGCCCTCTCTCTGTTTCACGAGATCGTCGACACAACCGATGACAACAGCTACGCGATGTATCTGGCCACGATATGCACGGAAGGTTTCTGGCCGTCGATGTGGTCGGTGTGGCGACGCGACAACACTCGCGTCGCGCGCGACGCACCATATCTGACGTGGGGCAATGCGTGGTTCAACGCGCCCTGCGCGTTCTGGCGCGCTGAGTCGAGCAGGCCGATCGAAGTTCGAGACCACGAGATTCCGCCGATCTTGCTCCTCGGCGAGACGCTGGATCCGGCAACCCCGTTCAGCGGAAGCACTGAGGTGCGCGACCGCTTCCAGACCTCGTCGTTGATCGCGACCGAGGGAGGCACCACCCACGCCAACAGTCTCTTCGGGGGTAACGCGTGTGTCGACGATCGCGTGGCCGCGTATCTCGCGGACGGGTCAGGTCCGAAGCGCATGCCTGGCGCGGGCCCTGATGTCGTGTGTCCGGCGACGCCAGAGCCCGTACCGGTTGCCGCCGCGACGGGCGCCCGCACCCGGGCTCTGACTGTCGATGCGAGACAGCGCCTGCACATGGCGATGTTTCGGCGCTGATGGCATTGGCCCCTAAAAGGGGCCTCGCCTGCCACTTGTCCGCCCTCGCACGCAACGAAGGCGGAAGCGACGCGACTTCTCTGCCCCGCCTCGGGTCAAGCTGCAATGCCTTCCCATATAATCCGCCGCGTGCCCCTCGCTTCCGGAACGCGGTTCGGCAGTTACGAGATCGAGGCTGCTATTGGCGTCGGCGGCATGGGCGAGGTGTATCGCGCTCGCGATGTGCGGCTGAGACGCAGCGTCGCGATCAAGGTCCTTTCGTCGGCGTTCACGAATGACCCCGATCGGCTTGCGCGTTTCGAGCGTGAAGCGCGCGTACTGGCCTCGCTGAACCATCCGAACATCGCGGCGATCTACGGGTTGGAGGAGATCGGAAGTCTCGGTCCGGTTGAATCCGGACAGTACGACCGGGCTCTGGTGCTCGAACTCGTCGATGGAGAGACGCTCGCCGATCGGATCCCTATCGGCATCAGTGTGAGCGAGACCCTCAAAATCGCGCGCCAGATAGCCGACGCGCTCGACGCCGCGCACGAGAAAGGGATCATTCACCGCGATCTGAAGCCGAGCAACGTGATGATCACGCGCGAGGGTGTCGTGAAAGTGCTCGACTTCGGCTTGGCCAAGAACGCCAACGAGAGCCCGTCAGCCGATCTCACGCACTCGCCGACGATCACCGGCGGTGGAACACGTGGCGGCGTCCTGCTTGGCACCGCGCCCTATATGAGCCCCGAGCAGACTCGCGGCCAGATCGTCGACAAACGTGTCGATGTCTGGGCCTTCGGCTGTGTACTTTTCGAGATGCTCAGTGGGCGTCCCGCTTTCGCTGCCAGCACGCTTCCTGACACGCTTGTGGCAATCGTGGATCGCGATCCGGATTGGGCGCTCCTGCCGGCGACAGTGCCATCGCCGGTGCTCCGCGCGCTTCGACGATGTCTCGAAAAGGACCCCAAACGTCGGCTTCGGGATATTGGAGATCTCCGATTCGAGCTCGAAGACGCACCCGGTGTCGCAAGCACGCCAGCGTCGAATGGGACGTCTTCAGCCGTCACGATTCGGCGTCTCTGGCTGACAGTGTCCGCACTTGTCGTCGCCGGTGTTGCAACGACGACCTGGCTCGCGAGGCCTTTTTTCCGCGGTCCCGATGTGAACGTCCATCCGTTGCGGCTCTCAGTCACCGCGCCACCAGGCGTCCAGATACGCGAGGGCTCATCGATTTCGCCTGATGGCCGCAGTGTGGTGTTTGTTGGCCGTGCGTCCGGGGTCGAAAGGCTGTGGGTCCGTCCGCTGGATTCGCTGAGCAGCCGCGAGCTTCTCGGAACGGAAACCGCGGCGTATCCGTTCTGGTCACCCGACAGCCGCTTCGTCGCGTTCTTTGCGACGGGAAAGCTCAAGCGGGTTGATGTGAAGACCGGGGTGATCACTGTCATCTCCGATGTCGGTCTCGGACGCGGCGGAACGTGGAACGAACAAGGGACCATCATCTTCAACTCGGTGAATGACGGCCCCCTTCTGACGGTGGCGGCCAGTGGTGGAACGCCGACGCCGCTCACGACGCTGGACACCTCGCGGCAAGAGAACTCGCATCGCTGGCCCTTCTTCCTTCCGGATGGTCGCCGGTTTCTATACTTCATCCGAGCATCTGACGCAGACGCCGGCGGCGTATATCTCGGGTCGTTGGACGACCCGCGCGAAAAAATCAGGGTCGTCAATACACCCTCAAACGCAGTCTTCTCGCCGCCCGGTGCGCAACGGCCGGGTTACGTCGCCTGGGTAAAGGACGGCAACCTCATGGCGCAGCCATTCGATCTCGCAAAGCGTCAGGTCGCGGGAGAACCGGTCGCGTTGGCTGCGAGCGTTCGTTTCAATCCGGCCGGCAGGAACGGCGAGATCTCCGTATCGGGCGACGGAACGCTCGTGTACGGCGTCGAGAGCAATTCCGAATACCGCCTGACATGGATCGCCCGCGACGGGAAGCCACTGGCGACGATCGGGCAGCAGAGTGCGTATGTGACGGCAAGCCTCTCTCCTGATGGCACACAGGTGGCTGTGTGGCAAGGAGGCATCGCGATCATCGAGACGTCGAGAGGGATTGCCACACCCCTGGTAAGCGGCTGGTGGGGCACCTGGTCTCCAGACGGTCAACGGGTTGCGTTCGGAACAGGACCATCTGGCCCGCCGAATGTCTTCACCATCCCCGTCAGCGGACACGGAGAGCGCGAGCGGCTGACCGAGTCACCAAATACCCAGAGAGTGCTCGACTGGTCTCGAGACGGGCGCTTTATCGTCTATGCGGAGCAACCGAACGATCCAGCGTCGGCAACCAAGTCAGGGCTGTGGGCGCTGGCGTTGGCGGATCGTAAGCCGTTTCAGGTCGTGCAGACCGCCTTTCGACAAGCACACGCTCAGTTCTCACCTGATGGGCGCTGGATCGCGTATACCTCCACGGAGTCTGGACGCGCCGAGATTTACGTTCAGAGTTTTCCAGCAGCTCACAGGAAGTGGCAGATCTCAACCAACGGTGGAGATTTCCCACGTTGGCGACCGGACGGTTCCGAGCTGCTGTACGTTGCACCCGACCAAACGCTCATGAGCACGCTCGTGCAGCGATCGGCAGAGACCATTCAGTTCGGTCAACCGAGCCCGTTGTTCAAGCTGACCTTCCCGGCGGGAAACCCGGGAGGCATGAACGATTCTCCGTATGACGTCGCCGCCGATGGACGAATTCTCGGCTTCACTCCCGCGGGAGATTCCGGAGCCGAAGAACTCGTGGTGCTATCGAATTGGCACGTCGGGGTAACACCGTGAGCGCGCCGGACCAGCAGCGTCCTTAGCATGGCCCGGATCTGCTCTGGTGTCGCGTTTGTTCCGCCGTCGATCCACCATCTCGTCTCGAGATGGTGCGGCTGCGTCGTACTTGCCGTAGCTATCTATCAGGTCAACGAACAAAGTATCTTAAATTGCAAATCGTCGCGACATGGAGTGGGCCGCTCATACATGACCAACGGACAAAGACTGTTCATCGCGATCGCCGCATTCCTGATGCCGCTCGGGCTCTCGGCACAGTGGCTTACGCACCCTACTCCTGGAATTCCTCGACTCCCGGACGGCACAGCGAATTTGTCAGCCCCCGCGCCGCGATTGGCTGATGGACAGCCGGATTTGTCTGGCCTGTGGCAAGCGGAGTGCTCGGTCTCGACAAGCTGCTGGTCGAAAAGTCACTTCTTCGATTTGGCGAGTGGTCTACCAGCTGGCGCCGTGGAGATGACTCCGTGGGCCGCGGCGATTCAGAAACAACGGGAGGCGCGAGATCACGTGGACGACCCGGTTGGCTATTGCCTGCCGAACGGGTATCCGCGGATGGCGTTCGCCAATCCCTTCAAGATTCTCCAGACGTCAACCGTCACGGCATTTCTACACGAGTCGTTGCCGGGCCCACTCTATCGCCAGGTGTTCACGGACGGCCGCTCTCTCCCTGTTGACCCTGAGCCGACGTGGATGGGTTATTCAATCGGCCGATGGGAGGGCGACACGCTCGTCGTCGAAACAGCGGGTTTCAGGGATGGCGGCTGGTTGGACACTCGCAAGGCTCGTCCACACAGCGACGCGCTGAGAGTGATCGAGCGATTTCGGCGCACGGACTTCGGTCACATCCACTGGTCGATCACCATTGATGACAGGAAGGCATTCGTCAAACCGTGGACGGTGGAGACTCGGTTGACGCTGCAACCTGATACCGAGCTGCTCGAAGGGTTCTGCGACAACCACGACAAGACCATGGAGCACCGCATCATTGCACCGGCGCCACCAGAGCCGCCAAGCCCACGCTAATGGACTGGTCATCGCGCACCTGGGATCACCAACCGTCGAAGCGACAGGATCCGCCGACGCCACGCCTACTCGAGACCTGTTGGCGTGTTGTCGGACCCAGCCGCCAACCGATCACTGTGGCATCTACATCGACGAGGGGCCTAGCGTCGAGCCATTCGTTCCCGTCAAAGGTAATCACCCTACGCCCATCGAACACGATCATGCCCGGCAAGTCTAATAGCCACGTCGGCGATCGTGCCCGGAGTTATGTCGTCGGTGGCGCGGGAACGGCGATGACTCCGCCTAACTCCGACAACATAGCGTAGATTGATGAGGACCGGGCTTGCCGCTCACTTGAAATTGCAGTGGCACCAGACATCTTTTCCACCAATCTGGTAGCCGGTATTGAAAACGATTCCGCCATTCCACACGTCTGGCCTTCTCGGCCCCACGTGACTAATCGGCATCATGGTCCGGCAATATTGGTTGGCTTCTACATCCTGCGTGTCGCTGAGATCCTTCAACGTGTCCCCTGAGGCTCCCGCACACCTGGGGGCGTCCGACGATCCCAGAACACGCTCCAGCCCTCGCGCTCGAGCGCTCCGGCAATTTGCCGAGCGATGTCCAAGTCCTCCCGGGCGTAGCTGAGGAAAACGTCTGCCATTTGCGTGACCCGAATCCTAGCTGATTTGCAGCTTCAGCCAGTAACTAAACAGGGGAGCCGAGTAGTAAGGTTCACGCGCGGCCACTGGCAGCGGAGGTCCGCCTGAATCCGACAGACCGCATCAGATGTGGCGAGCTAGGGTTCGTCTGTTATCAATCGAGCGCAGACGCTGTCTGTGTCGAATGTTTCGAGTGCCCGTCGAACGGCTCTCTCCCCCAAAGATGTGGGTGCAGGCACGACTCGGATTGGCTGACCATAGGCTCCACGCCGCGACGTCATTGACAGGCTGTGGCCTCACTAACGCGCAAGATACCGGCGTAAGTGTCACGAGCAGAGTCCGTACTTCTTTCGTATGGAATTGATGTCTATCGGCTGCGGAGCTTCGTGGAACAATTGCGTGGGATCGGCAATCATCAGACTGCCCGGTGTCGTCGGGTGCTCAACGATCCCCAGGACGTGGCCCATTTCGTGGGCCATCCCATTGATCATCCGGTGGTCCGCGCCATCAGTGAACGACACTCCATTGAACGAGTTTGTGTAGGGAGAACCGAACGCCTCCCAACGGTCAACGTCCCACAAGACAGTGGCATGGGTGATCGTATTTCCTGACGTCCCATCGTGAATTGTGTCGCCCCGTCCATTTCGGAAAACGACGTTCAGTTGTGAAGTGCTTGAGTCTTGAACTCTTGTCACTCCGCCTATTTGTCCACTGGATGCGGATGACCAAGATCCCAGACCTTGCATAATCAGCTGCCCCATGACTGCTATCCTCGCGTTTGAATAGCCCCGGCGCACTAACTCGGGGTCTTCGATGTAAACGCGAATCGGAAATGACGCCCACCGCAGCGTTGTGACCGGGTAGTTGGGACTGGGACAGGTCGCTAGATTGCTTGGGCTCGGTTCGGTTGAATTCCCTCCGCAGCCAGCCGTTATCACCATCGCAGTGCATATTCCGACGAATTTGAGTCTCAGAGCCACTATCGCCATCGAAGAATCCTTCCCTGACACAGCTAGCCGAAGGGGTGCGGCCACTATCCAGGATCTAGTTCGAGCCCACGGTAGCCTAACCGAGAGCTCGATAGTCCCGTTGAATAGCTAGATTCACACTGAAGCCACTGCGAACTTCGCGCTGACACCGACCAACAACAGGAGCAACTTCGTCAGCGTGACCACGTGGCGCACGACACGCAAACAGGCGGCGCCAGGGATGCTCCTATGAGTCCGGCGATCTTATGCAGCCACCACGAGCTGAGCAACAAAGAAAATTGGAGTCTGCGTGGGCAGAGACAGAAGGTATCGAGAGCTCCGAAATGTCGGAAGAGTCACCGCCGTTCCATCTTCTGCTTTGTGATCGTCAGGGACGCGCGCATGCCCTTCTCGGCCTCACCGCGTACCTTGCCGCGAATGAGGGAGCCAACGAAGCCACTCAGGCCATCGGAGCGGCTGCGGTTCACGCTGGCAAACCAGAAGCCTTCGCCGCGCGACGGGTCAGGCACCAGCACTCGCAGCTCGATCGCCGTCCAGAAGTAGTGGCTGGCGTAGAGCATCTTCGAGACCACGTCCACGTGCGTCGGCTCCCGCACGATCGTGAGATGGTTGATCCGGATTGTCGGCTTGAGGCCGAAGCTCGCCTCCTGCCAGTAGATGAATGACTCTGAATTCGGCAGCGTCGCCTTGGGATAGTTGAGCAAATATCGCTTGAGATCCGGCAAGTACTGGCTCAACGAGGGCATGCGATCGACCATCGACGCGAACTCCTGTCCGACGAATGTCGGCCGGTCAGAGTCCCGGTAGGTGGCGAGCCGGGCATTGCCGCCTTCGAGATAGCCTTTCACATACTCGAGCATGAGCTCCCGTCCAAGCTGCTCGACGTCCGCCGTCGCCGTGCGCTTGGACCAGTCGATCTCCTTGCGGACGCGGTTGATCGTGCTCTCGCTCAACTTCAGCTCGCAGTCGCGAACACGACACGAGCGCAGATCGTTGAGGTCGTCGGTCGCAAGTTTGAACTGGGCGAAATCCTCGATCTTCGGTGGGTCGCTCACTTTCTTGGTGACGCGGAAGTTCTCGCCCTTCTCGAACTGCTCGATATCGTGCACCGCGGCGAGATAGCGATCGATCGGCGCCTTCACCCAGATCGCGCCGAACACGGACACCTCGTGAGACGGATCCGCATCGAGCATCCGTGTCACCGGCTCTCCGGCAAAGAGTTGTTTGCGCTGTGCAGGCGTGAGCTTGACGACGTTCGTCACGTAGGATTCGAGTTGTCCTGGCAGGCTCGTCTGCCCCGTCTGCGCCGCGGGAAGAGTGGTCAGGAGCACCAGGATGAATAGCGCGACACAAATCGCGGGTGTCCTCATCACGCTCGAACGCGCACGATCTTTTTCCCCTGCAGCACAAGCTCCGTCATCAACAACGGAATCGTCCAGCACACCCATCCAGCGACCGCCAATTGCTCGGCAGGTGTTCCGACGTTCTGCAGCATCGGCTGAACGACACGGAAGAGGACGAATCCGAACGTCACGACGTAGCTCCGGATCATCCACTCCTTGTGCTGCTCGACGAGCGACTTCCTGATCGCCAGATACGCCATCCCTGTCGTCGTCACCCACGCAGTCGCCAGGCCGACGAGGCTGGCGCCGAACACCCATCCGAAGTCGGTCTTGAACGCCATGTAGTACCCACCAAGAGCACCGGCTGCGACGGCGGCCATGTATGCCATCCCCATTCGTCGGTGCCAGGTCATGCCGCGATCGCCCAGACCCAGCCACAGCTGCACCGGCCCGGTGAGAATCGCCACGATGCCGCCGCTGATATGGAGCATCAGCCAGCCCCTTCTCGACGCGTACTCCGGTGGGCCGTACGACGCTGACAGGTAGTACGGAACGGCCGCGAGACCTACGAATACGACCGCGGCAATACCCGCGACCGCGAGGAACACGGCAACACGCCACGAGACGCGCGTCCCGGGCAAGGCTGTGACGACGCCAGTGCTCATGTGATCTCCTTCAGTTGGTGGCGAATCGTACGACAAGGGACGGCGAATTCAAACTATCCGCGGCATAGAATCACCTGACAGCGGAAGAGGAACGGCGGCATGCATCGCACCCGGGAGCGCAGTCGGTCCGTAGGGCACCTTGTGCTCGCGATACTCTGCGTCGGTCTTACCGGGCTCCTATCGGCCCAAGTCCCGCTGCGACCCTCTCGCGAGGCGCTCGCTACCGCATCGCCAGAACTGCTCGATCGACTGCGCGTCGACCCTTTCACCTATTTCCGTTTCGTCAACCGCGCCTGGACCGCGCGAGTCTGCGAAGCCCTCGCCGGCGTAACAAACGCGCCGATGGTACGCCTCCACGGCGACGCGCACGTGGAGCAATTCGCCGTCACGAGGAACGCCTGGGGTCTCGGCGACTTCGACGACTCCACCCGCGGGCGCGCCTATGTCGACATCGTTCGCTTCCTGGGCTCGATCGATCTGGCCACACGTCAACGCGGCTGGACACGCGATCGCGACATGCTGTGGGACCGATTTCTGGAAGGGTATCGTCTTGCTCTGTCCAACCCCGCGTATCGCTCTCGCGAGCCCGACCTCGTTCGTCACTTGCGCCGGCAGGCGCCAAGGACTCGTGCGGCGTATCTCGCCTGGGGGGAGAGCCTGATGCAACCGCTGGATGAGGTCACAGGGAAATCGGTCGTTCAGGGCATGGAAGACTTCGATCGCTTCGTACGTCGCGAGCGCCCCGAGCTCGCGTCGGGTTACCTCTCGGTCGTACGAGCCGGGTGGCTACACATCGGGGTCGGTAGCGCGGCAACCAGAAAGATGCTCATACGCGTGCAGGGCCCAACCACTGCACCTGAAGACGACGTGCTGATAGAGGTAAAGGAAGTGGCCAACCTCGGAGGTCTTGGCTGCCTCGAGGAGTCGGCCACTCCCCCGGCCGTTCGAGTGATCAACGGCACGCGACAAATCGGCCGATTGAAGTACGACATCCTGGCAGTCGGACCAACGATGCTGATCCCCGCGGCCGTTGATCGCGCGGCCCCGGGGCTCGACTGGTCGATTGCCAGCTGGGAACCGTCCTATCGTGAGGTTGGCCTCGACGACCTTCGATCGGTCAGAGACCTCTCCGATATCTCGTTCGATTCGGGCCTTCAGCTTGGCGCCAACAAGACTCCC
>Ga0315912_10001672_pt1 | contig 26138 bp, 23 predicted proteins | sample VfabasoilMG_FD_204469 | JGI IMG/M metagenome (GOLD analysis project Ga0315912, IMG submission 204469) | Garden soil microbial communities collected in Santa Monica, California, United States - V. faba soil | ecosystem: Environmental > Terrestrial > Soil > Garden | place: USA: California... | reverse complement strand
CCGGTGCCGTTGCCGCCACCGCCGCCGCCGCCCCCGCTGCTGCCGCCGATGCCGCCGCCGCCGCTGCAGGCAGCGAACAGGAGTCCGGATGCGGCGAGCAGGAGACTCGCAACTTGAAGGTGTCTGGGAAAGTTTCGCATGGTGGTGCCTCCTGGAAGGGAATTTCGCGGGGCCGAATAGGGGGTCCCTCGGGCCCAATTCTCCACTACCTGGGCTGGTTTGGGAGGTGAACCTTTCGAGATCCGAGCCCCGCATGCCCGGGGCTCCCGCCATGATTTCCCGGCCGGCCTCAACGCCGGCGAGCGGAATGGCCGATCCCGGAGAGCACCCCGCCCCCGCGGGCTCACGGGACCAAGAACATGCCGATCGCCACGGTCATCTGCTCCGCAGTCGTTTTCGTCATCTGCGCCCTGTACTTCCAGCGCCGCCACCGAGCCCTGGAGGCGCGCATGACGGCCCAGGTCAAGGAGCGCTACGCCGCCTACGTCGATCTCGAGGAGCGCGTGCGCGTGGCACTGGGCGAGTTCGACCAGCTCGAGGCGAGCTTCGAGGTCGAGGTGCGCAAGAGCCGCGAGCAGATCAAGAACCTCGAGCAGGCGCTGAACGCCGTCGACGGCTTCGAAAGCACCGCAGCGCCGGAGATGGAGACACCGGGAGGCTTCCTGGGCGTGCTCGACGAGGGCGAAGCGAACGTCCAGGCGCAGCCGATCACGCTCACCGGCAAGCCGCACGACTTCGAGGCCGAGCTCCAGCACTGGGAGCGCAAGATCGAGGCCGCGCAGAACGAGAAGCGCACCGAGATCGAACGCCAGCGCCAGCAGATCGAGGACCTCACTGCCCGCCTGCGCCAGATCGAGCCCACCACGATCCGCAGGCGCGACGATTCCATCGCCCACTCGAGCACGGCGAGCACGCGCCACGAGCAGGGCACGGGCACGACTTCCGACCTCGGGCAGCGCATCGACGAGGCCGAGCTCTCGGCGCGCGAGCTGATCGCAAGCCTCGAGGGCTTCCTGCAGTCGAGCGTGAGCGACATCTCGAACCTGCGCGAGACGCTGAGCTCGTGCAAGCCGCTGCTCGAGGAGCAGGCCCGGGCCCGCGCGCGGGGCATCGAGCTCGATCGCGAGCACGTGGAGCTCGAGAAGTACTGCGCCCAGCTGGAACAGCGCTGCGGGGAGCTCGACGGCAGCCTGCGCGATCGCGATCAGGAGCTGGAACGCGCCCACACGAGTGCTTCCGAGCTCGAGGCCCGCGGCGAGGAGAGCCAGCGGCGCCTGGAGAGCGCGAACGAGGAGCTCGAGAAGCTGCGCCTCGACCTCCAGAGCGAGCGCGAACGCACCGAACGCGAATCGCTGGCGTGCGAGGAGCTGACGCGCGCGCGCAACGAACTGCTGCGCTCGGTGACCCAGCTCAAGTCCCAGCTCGACGAGGAGCGCACCCGCGGCGCGAGCCTGGGGGGCGAGCTCGAGGGCGCGCGCGCGCGCCTGGAGCAGTACGAGAAGCAGCACGCGCAGCTCGAGGCGCGCGGCCGCGAGCAGTCCGAGGTCCTGCAGGCGCAGACCGAGATGCTGCGCGAGCGCGAGGACGAGATCGGCCGCCTGCGCGCGCGCGTGGGAACGCTGGAGACGCGACTGACTTCGACGCGCGACACGATCGGCGGGCAGAAGTCGCGCCTGGTCGAGTTGATGGAGGCGATCCAGGTCACGCAGAAGGAGCAGGATCGCCACAAGGAGCTCCTGAGCGAACAGTCGGCGCACATGCGCGAGGCACGCACGCTCCTGGAGCAGCTGCGCCCGGTGATGGACTCGCTCGAAGGCGAGCTCGAGAAGCCCCAGTCGGCCTAGTCCGGGGCGCCAGGGTGCCCAGCGTGGACGGAGACATGGCAGCCTCGAATGCCCATCGGTGCCGCGGGTTCACCGTGCTCGAGGTCGTGATCGCCGTGCTGATCCTCTCGCTCGTCCTGGTCACGCTGACGAACTCGTTCCTGACGAAGCCGCAGGTCTCGCACACCGGGAGTGAAACGAGCCGTCCGGCGCTCTTCCTGCAGAGCGTGATGGAGGACCTTGCGAAGCAGCCCTACGACGCGCTTCCGCGCTTCAACGGCAACCGCATCCTCGACCAGGACACGCAGCAGCGCTCGAACTGGTCGTTGAACCTCTCGGTCTTCCAGGCGGGCGTGGACCTGCTGCAGGTCGACGCGACGCTCGTCGACCTGCACAGCTCGCGCGTGCTCGCGAACCTCAGCACGCTGAGGAGCCGGCGATGAATCCCCTCGGCCAGCGCTCGTCCGCTGCGGCGCCCGCGCGCCGCGGAAACGCGCGCATCGGCGCGCTGATCGTGCTCGCGGCGCTGCTCGGCCTCTTGTACGCGACGAACCGCGCCGCGCACATCGTGGTGCGCGACTCGCACCTCTCGGTCGAAGGCGTGCGGGCCAGGTACCTGGCCGAGGCCGGCGCGGAGCGCGCCATGAACCTGCTGGCGCAGACGGCCCGCAGCGCTCCCGAGCAGGACCCGCTGGCCAACCTGAACCTGCTCTTCTCGCGCGGCAGCGTTTTCACGCCCTTCGTGGCCGAGCCGCTGAACTCCGGCGATGCGCTCGTCGGAACCTACTCGGTCACGCTGACCGCGCGCGAGCGCACGCCCACCAGCATCACGATCAAGATCGAATCCACCGGGTACCTGCCCGCGGCGACTCCGGCCGCGCAGCGGGAGCCCGCGAACCGCAGCGCCTTGCGCGCGACCGTGCGCTACCGGCTCGCTCCGAGCCGCGTCTTCGAGTACGCCTACTTCATCGACAACTGGGGCTGGTTCAACGGCCAGACGCTCGTCTGCCGCGGGAACGTGCGCAGCAACGGCCAGTTCGATGCCGGCGGCGCCTCGCCGACGATCACGGCCCAGGCGCTCTACGAGAACGTGAGCTGGAACGGCTCCAAGGCCTCCCTGGGCGTCGCGCGCGAAGTCAACCAGGGCGGGATCTGGTCGGGCTGGGCGATCGTCGGCGCGCAGAACCTGAACGGCACGGCGAGCCTGCCGCAGAATCAGCACGACTTCCAGGCCCCGCTCCGGATGCCGAACCTGACCAGCCTGGCCGCCTGGGAAGCCAGCGCTCTTCAGCAACAGGGCTCGATCACGATCGCTGGCCAGCAGGTCTGCGACGGTGTGGTGGGCGACGAGCCGGGCGAGCCGCAGAACCTCTACCTCGTCGGCACGAGCTCGAAGCCGATCGTGCTCAACGGGCCGGTGGTCGTGCGCGGCAACGTCATCCTCTCCGGCTGCGTCACGGGGCAGGGCGCGATCTACTCCGGCGCCAACATCTACTGCCCGAACTCGATCACCTACAAGAACCCGCCCGCGCCGCTGCGCCCCGCGGACAACAGCCAGAGCGCCAACGAGGCCTGGCTGACGGCCAACTGGAACAACGACTTCCTGTGCCTGTTCGCGCGCGAGAACGTGGTCGTCGGCGACTTCACCGATCCCGCCTGGCAGCACTACCAGACGCTGTGGATGGCCGACCGGCTCAACGTCTCGAACGAGGACTGCGGCGCCGACGGCATCGCGAACACGCGCGCCGGCCGCGACGGGATCCTCGGCACCGCCGACGACGACGTGCTCGAGGGCGACGGCTTGTTCAGCATCCAGCACTACTCGCAGCAGGACGCCGACCTGGGCCTCGTTCCGCAAGGCGCCCGCGCGGGCGATCCGATCCCGGGCACGGGCGAGGACATCGACGGCGACAGTCTGCGCGACGTCACGACCACGCTCGACGACGTGATCCTGACCACGCCGCTCGACAGCTCGCACTGGTGCGGCAACCTCCCCGCGGGCGGGATCCCGGGCTACCGCGCCATCGCGAGCATGAACGCGACGTGTCTCGATGCGGTCATCTACACCAACCACTCGTTCTGCTGGACCGTGCTCGGGAGCGAGGGCGCGCGGATCAACGGCGCACTGATCTGTCGCAACGAGAACATCGTGCACGGCACGCCGACGCTGGAGATCAACTACGACTGCCGGCTCCTGGGCGGGCGTTCCGGCCGGGCGGCGCGGCTCTTGCCGAGCGCGCTGCAAGCTCCCGAGGTGCTGCAGTGGACGCAGATCGACGAGGATCCGAACGGCAGGTTGATGGTCCAGTGAAACACGCACTTCGCCACCTGCTCTGCGCCGCCGTCTGCTGGACGGCCTTGTCGGGCGCGCCCCTGCGGGCGCAGCAGCCGTCCGGGGAGGAGGCCATCGAAGCGCTGCGTGCGCACTATCGGCCGTCGCTCCTCCAGGGCAATCCGCTCAAGCTCGTCGGCAGCGACCTGCGCGCGGCCACGCCGCTGCTCGCGCACGGTGAGCGCACGCCCCTGCAAGTCGACATCGAGACCAGCCACAAGCGCGCTCTCGCGATGTACGGCAGCGGAGCACGGTTCCATGCGGCGCTCCCGTCCGCTTCGAAGGGCCCGCGTTCGGAGCCGGCGACGCCGCAGGGTTCGCTCGCGCAGGATCCCGTGCCCGAAGAGCGCGCGACCCAGGCGATGCCCTGGTCGCTGCTCGCCGGACTCGCAGCCTCCGTGCTCCTGATCGTGTGGTTCTGGCTGCGCGTGCGGCCGGCGCTGATCGCTCCGCGCGCAGAGGCTGCGCCGGCGCCGGAGGCGTTCGTCTGGCGGCCCACGCGCCGCGCGAAGAAACCCAAGGCGGCTCCGCACAAGGAGCAGCCGGCGCCGCTGCCGCGCAAGGGGTCCGCGGTCGACAACGGCGCGCGGATGACGAAGCAGCCGAAGCGGCGCTAGGGACGGAACAACTTTCCGCACCCCCGCGGAACTCGCCCGGGCGCTTCCAGTTCGGAGCCTCGCGGGTCCGATGAACGCGGCTGAATCCACGACCCCGGATTCCCGACCGCGCATCCCACGGCGCGCGTCGGCGCACGGATCCCCACTGAGAGCTCGCCCCTCCCCGCCCCATGGACATCGCAACCGTACTCGGCTACGTGCTCGGCCTCGGCCTGATCGTCTGGTCGATGGCGCACGGCGGCGGTCTCTCTGCGCTGAAGCTCTTCGTGCACGTGCCCGCGGCAGCCGTCGTGTGCGGCGGCAGCTTCGCTGCGATCCTGATCCACTTCCCGATCGGAGACGTGAAGAACGTCTTCAAGATCATCCTCAAGAACTTCGTCAACCGGCTCCCCGACCCCGACGAGCAGATCGAGCAGATCGTCGAGTACGCCAACCTGGCGCGCAAGGAAGGCCTGCTGGCGCTCGAAGGCAAGGTCAAGGACGTCGACGACCGCTTCTTCGCCAAGGGGCTGCAGCTGACGATCGACGGCTTCTCGGCCAGCACGGTGCGCGACATCCTCGAGCTCGACGCCGAGGTGGAGAAGCAGCGCCACTCGGTGGGCAAGCAGATGCTGCAGCAGCTGGGCACCTTCGCGCCCGCCTTCGGGATGGTCGAGACGCTGATCGGCCTGGTGCAGATGCTCTCGAACCTCTCCGATCCGACGAAGATCGGCGCAGGCATGGCCGGCGCGCTCGTGGGCACGTTCTACGGCGCGTTCGTGGCCAACATGATCATGCTTCCGATGGCGGGCAAGCTCGAGATCCGCGCCAAGGAGGAGACGCGCATGCGCGAGCTGATGATCGAGGGCATCGTCGCGATCCAGTCGGGCGAGAAGCCCGCCCTGATCCGCGAGAAGCTGGCCGGATTCCTCGCGCCCGCCCAGCGCGCCAAGCTGGAGGTCTGAGCGGCCGCGCCCGACAGCCATGGGACGCAGGAAGAAGCCGGAGGAGCACGGGCACAGCGAGAGCTGGCTCGTCAGCTACTGCGACATGATCTCGCTGCTGGTCACTTTCTTCCTGATGATGTTGACCTTCTCCACCTCGGAGACGGCCGACGTGCGCGAGATCGGGGTCGGCCTCTTGCGCGGGCGCGGCGGGATCTGGAACTCGACGCTCTACATGCCGGTGCACGAGGAGGTCGATCCGCAGACGGTCAGCGCCATCGCGCGCGACGTCGCGGCCCTGTCGGAGAACCAGAAGGACGGCTCGCGCTCCAACGTGCGCGAGCAGATCGACGGCTTCTCGATGAGCTTCGACCTGGCCTCGTCCTTCGCGCCGGGCTCGGCCGAACCGACCGAGGCGCTGGCGCAGAACATGCGCACGCTGGGCGGGTTCCTGCAGCGCTACACGCAGCTGGTCGTGATCGAAGGCTTCACCGACGACCGCTTCCAGCCCACGCCCGTCTACCCGGATGCCGAGTCGATCGCGATCGCGCGCGCGCAGGCCGCGGCCAAGATCCTGCTCCAGGGTTCCTTGATCTCGCCGGACCAGGTGCAACTCGCCGGCTTGGGACCGATCCGTCCGCGCGCGGCCAACGACACGCCGCTCGGCCGCACGTCGAACCGCCGCATCGAGGTGCGCGTCGTCTCGCTCGCATCCCAGCAGGTGGTCTACGCCGAGCGCAGCGACAGCCAGAAGCACCCGGCCAAGAACTGAGGCAAGCGACGATGAGCAGCGAACACGCCAAGCCGGTCGATGCGCACGCCAAGGCAGCAGCGGAGCACGGCGGTCACGAGGCGCACAAGAAGCACAAGCCGCACGAGCACGAGGCGCCGCCGGGCGTTCCGCCCTGGCTGATCTCCTTCGGCGACATGATGACGCTCTTCCTGTGCTTCTTCATCATCCTGGTCACGATGGCGCCCGTGCAGGACGCGGGCCTGGTCGCCGCCGGCCTGGGTCCCTTCATCGCGGCGATGGAGAACAAGGGCCAGGACCTGCCGCTCACGGGCGCCGAAGCGCTGCAGGCGGTGAACACCTATCGCAAGCGTTTCGGTCTGTTCCCGATCACCGATCAGGAGCTGCTCATGGGCGCCACCGAAGTGCGCACCGCCAAGGACATCGAGAAGCTGGTCAAGGGCGCGTTGCGCTCCTACAGCGAGATGCGCCAGCCGTTCGTGGCGGAGTTCAATCCCGACTCGGCCACGCTCAGCGAGGACGCGCGCAGCTACCTCGAGGCGCTGGGCGACACGCTGCGCCCGGGCCATGGCCAGCTCCTGGCGCTCGAGGGCCACGCCAACGACGCCGGAAACAATTTCCGTCACGACAACGCCTGGCTGGCCGCCGCCCGCGCCCAGGCGGTCAAGACCTACTTGTGCGAGGAGCTGGGCTACGTGACGACGCGCGTCGAGGCGCGCGCGCCGGCCGTCGAGATGGAGAAGATGGACTCGGAAAAGGCCCGCCGCGTCGACGCGCGTCTCATGCAACCGGCCGAGAAACCCGAGAAATAGAGCGAGGATCCCCATGGCCGACGCCAAGAAAGACCCGACTCCCGAGGGCGGCAAGGCCGCCGAGGGCGAGGCCTCGAAGAAGAACAAGGCACCGGCAGTGTTCGGCGGCGGCGCGCTGGCGCTCGTCGCGCTGGGCTACATCCTCTCGCTCATGGCCGTGCCCAACAAGGAGTCGCACAGGCCCGAGCTCGAGGGCCCCTTCGTCGCCTGCCTCTCGAAGAGCGACCTGCAGGTGAACCTCGCGGGCGAGAACAACAAGCGCTACCTGGTGATGCGGCTGCAGGCCGAGTACTTCGCCTACGACGAGAGCTATGTCGCGGGCCGGCTCGGTGTCGCGGTCGGACACGCCGGAGGCGGCGAGCACGGTGAAGCCCCGGTCGAGGACCCGATCTACACGGCGCAGCTCAAGAACGCCCTGCTCAAGTTCGGTTCGACCAAGACACGCGAGCAGGTGACCGACCCGGTGCTGATCGACAGCTTCCTCGAGGACGTGCGCACCGTCGTCGACCCGATCCTGTTCCCGATCTACGTCGGCGACTCGCACATGCCGCAGGAAGGCGACAAGGAGTCGGGCGTGAAGGTGGGCGACTCCTCCTGCGAGTCGAACTTCCGCGGCCTGTTGCACGAACACGAGCTCGAGATCGACGGCGGGCGCAAGAAGATCCGCCTCGACGACGGCCCCTGGGTCGAGTACGAGGGCCGCGAGCGCGACCTCGCCGTCCCGAGCAAGCAGGGCGAGAAGGTCTACGTCAACCTGACGCAGCTCAAGCCGGACCTCGATTTCCGGGTCCCGATCGGCGTCCCCGGCCGCGTGCGCGCGATCTACCGCGAGTCGCTGCTGGTGCAGTGAGCCGCGCCGCGCGGGCTCAGACGAGCTCGCCGCGCACGATCGTGATCGCCTGCCCGCCCAGGATCACGCGCTGGTCCTTGAGGTTCATGCGCACTACACCGCCGCGCTGCGAGACCTGCCAGCCGAGGAGCTCCGTCTTCTTCAGCTTCGCGCCCCAGTAGGGCGCCAGCACGCAGTGCGCCGAGCCCGTCACGGGATCCTCGTCGATGCCCACGCGCGGCGCGAAGAAGCGCGAGACGAAGTCGCAGCCCTTGTGTGCGCGCGCCGTGACCATCAGGCCGCGAATCGGCAGCTTGCGCAGCTGCGCGAAGTCGGGCTTCAAGGCGCGCACGGCCTCCTCCGACTCGAGCTCGAGCAGCCAGTCCGTGTCGCCCTTGCCCGACCAGACGCTCGGCACGCCCACGGCCGACGCGAGTTCGGGCGGGGCGGGGGCCGCCGCGGGCGGCTTGCTCGGAAAGTCCATCAGGATCCAATCATCCTTGCGCGTGCAGGCGAGCAGCCCGCTCTTCGTATGGAAGCGCGCCGGGATGGTCGGATCGAGCTTGCCGCTCTCCCAGAGCACGTGCGCGCTGGCGAGCGTCGCATGGCCGCACAGGTCGACCTCGACGGCGGGCGTGAACCAGCGCAGGGTGAAGTCCGCGCCCTTGGGAACCACGAAGGCCGTCTCCGATACGTTGACTTCGCGCGCGACCGCCTGCATCCACTTCTCGTCGCGCGGGGTCATCAGCAGGCACACGCCGGCCGGGTTGCCCGAGAAGCGCTCGCGCGTGAAGGAGTCGACTGTGTAGAGGGGGATTCCCATGGAGCGCGATCCGGATAGCTGAGCGGTCGCGTGCTGCCGGTGCAAGCTCGAGGCCCGGCGTCTAGGATGGCGCACATGTCCGTGGGCCACGCCACTCGCGCCGCTGCGCTCGCGTTCTGCGCGTTGGCGTCCTGCTCGAGAAATCCCGGCGCAGGCACGCCCGGCGCGAACGCAGCGCTGCCAGACATCGTGCTCGTCTCGATCGACTCGCTGCGGCCCGACCACCTCGGCTGCTACGGCTATCGCCTTCCGACGAGCCCGAACATCGACGCGCTCGCGGCCGGCGGCGTGCGCTGCGCACAAGCGCTCAGCACGACCTCGTGGACGCTGCCGGCGCACGCGGCGCTCTTCACCGGGCTCTACGACTCGACGCACGGCCTCGTCACGAACGGTCTGACGCTCTCGCCGCGGGCGACGACGCTGGCCGAGTGCCTGGCGCAGCGCGGCTACCGCACCGCGGGCTTCTTCGGCGGCCCGTACTTGCACCCGGCCTTCGGCCTCTCGCAGGGCTTCGAGACCTGGGAGAGCTGCATGTCGCCGTTGACCGAGGAGCAGACCGTGGGCGGCAAGCTCGGCGGCGAGTCCGCGCACGCCGACGTCACCGGCCCGCGCACGGTCGCGACGCTCGAGCGCTTCCTCGAGCGCCCGGACCGGCGCCCGCTGTTCCTGTTCGTGCATCTCTTCGACGTGCACTACGACTACGCCCCGCCGCCCGAGGACGTCGTGCCCTTCGACCCGGACTACAGCGGCCAGACGGACTTCTCGCGCGTGGATGCGAACCCGGCGATCTCGAAGGACATGCCACCGCGCGAGCTGCGCCACCTGATCGCGCTCTACGACGGCGAGATCCGCTTCACCGACCGCAACCTCGCCCGCATCCTCGCGCTGCTCGAGCGCCAGCGCTCCGACCGCAGCCGCCTGCTGGTCGTGACCGCCGATCATGGCGAGGAGTTCTTCGAGCACGGGAACAAGGGCCACCAGAGCTCGCTCTACGACGAGCAGGTGTGCATCCCGCTGATCTGGAACTGGCCCGGCCACCTCACGAAGGACACGCTCGTGCGCGACCCCGTGCGCATCATCGACATCATGCCGACGCTGCTCTCGGTCGCGGGAGTCGAGGATCCGCCGCGCATGCAGGGCCGCAACATCTGGCCGCTGCTCACCGGCAAGCCGCTGCCCGAAGAGCCCGCGCTGCTCGAACTGCTCGTCGACAAGAACGACCTGCGCGCGCTGCGCCGGCCCGGATCGAAGATCATCCACTGGCGCGGGCAGTTCGACGTGACCTACGGCTACAACCTGCTGCGCGACCGCTTCGAGAACCAGCCCGTCGAACTCGATCAGGACTGGGTGGCGAAGGGCAAGGCGGATCTGCAGCAGCAGCTCGAGGTCAATTCGAAGCTGCGCGGCGAGCTCAAGGCGGAGCCGCAGTCGCTCAAGCTGTCGCGCGAGCTCGACTACCGCCTGCACCAGTTCGGGTACACGGAGCGCGCCCCGGGCAAGCCGAGGTGAGCTCAGTTCGCCCGGCGCTGCAACGCCCAGCCCGCGGGAAGCGTCAGCAGCGCGTACGCTCCCGCCGCCGCCAGCGTCACACTCTCGAACCCGAGGTGGATCGCGAGGATCAGCGCCAGGATCGATCCGACCACGGACGTCGCCGAGTTCGCGCCCCAGGCCCAGGGCGAGAGCTGCGGCGCGGCCGCGTCGACGAGCCGGATGCCTTGCGGGAAGAACACCCCCATCACGAACGCGAGCGGGAAGATCAAAGCGGCGGAGAGCACGAGCTTCGCCGCGACCGGCCAGGCGATCAGCTCCGACTGGAAGACGACCGGGAGCAGCACGTTGTAGGCGACGAGCAGGATCACGAGCAATGCGATCGCTCTCCCGAGCGTGAACCGGCCGCCGCGGAAGAGCCTTTCGGAACTCACAGAGCCCAGGCCGCTCGAGAGCAGGAACGCCAGCAGCACGACCGAGAGCGCATACACCGGGTGCCCGAGGAACAGCGTGAAGCGCTGGATGAACGAGATCTGGACCGCGATGTAGCCCAGGCCGAGCCCCGCGAAGTAGCCGATCACGGCGCACGAGTGCGCCCTTCCCGCGCCGCCGCTCCCGCGCAGTGCGAGCGGCGCGAGGATCAGCGCCGCAACGAGCACGCTGAACGCCGCCGCCATCCAGAACAAGAGGATCACCGTGCCTCCGAGCAGGCTCGTGCCTCCGAGGTCGAAGTACAGCGGGAAGTCGCGCCCGTGGTTCAGGCCCTGGAAGAAGTAGTACGGCCGGTCGTCGTGCGGCGCGCGGATGTCGAGCACGTAGTCGTCGACGAACGCGTCCGGGTTCGCGGAGTTCAAGTAGCTGCGCTCGATCGAGTCGTAGCGGGCGTCGTGCGCCAGCGAGTCGAAGGCGGCGGAGATCGAGCGCATGTCGAACGTCCCCTGCTCGCGCAACTCGCGCACGCGCGCGGGGAACGGATTGGGCGGCCGCGTGCCCGGCGGCTCGCTCGGCGTGAACAGGACTTCGAGGCCGAGCTTGGCGCAAGCCTCGTCCAGCCGTGACACCTCCTCCGGCGTGAACGGCGAGCGGCTCACGAGCAACGCCGCATGGTTGTCGGCATTGCGCACGACGTAGACGTGCGCCCCGATGTCCGCGATCCCCAGCCCTCCGAGCACTTCGCGCGTCATCGCCAAGAGGCGCAGCATCTCGTTGCCGCCGTGGCGGTAGACGTAGAACAGCCCGTGCTCGTCGAGCAGGCCGAGGAAGTCGCGGAAGGCCTCGACGGTGAAGAGGTTGGCTTCGCTGAGCGCGAAGGCCGCCGAGCCCGAGGCGACGCCGGTCTGGATGAACGTGATCGTCACGGTGTCGAAGCGCTCGGCGCAGCGGCGCGCCCAGCTGCGCCCCTCGGCGGCGACCAACCGGTTGCGCGGATCGGCGAGCAGCTCCGTGACGCCGTAGCCGGAAAAGCCGGTCAGCGCCGCGTCGACGATGCCCGGGTTGATCTCGACCCCCGTGATCGATTCGGCGCCCTTGGATCGCGCGAGCAGCATGCCGCGCCCGCCGCCCGCGCCGATCTCGAGGTAGCGCTTGTGGCGATCGAGCACGTAGGGCAGGCGCTCGAAGTCCGTGCTCTCGACGTAGGCGCGCACGTGCTCCGGCGCCAGCGAGGGAATCGTCGTCTGGCAGCTCGAATCGATGCGCACGTAGATCGCGCCCTGATCGGTCGTGCCGAAGAAGCCCAGGCGCGAGAGCTCGTTCCACTTGCGGCCCAGCTCGGGGTCCTCGACCACCCAGCCGCTGATCGTGCTGAGCGCCGTGCTGTGCGAACGCACGTCGACGATCGCGTGCCCGCGATTGACGAATGCCAGCGCGGCGCACGCGAGCACGCCCCCGAATCCAACGTTGCGAGCGACCGGACGTTCGTGGGCCACGGCCAGGAGCGCCGCGCCGAGCGCGGCGAGCGCGCCGATCAGGAAGATGCCCTGGTCGCCGCCCACGAGGCGCATCAGCGGCAGGACGAGCAGGCAGCCGATGCTCCCGCCGACGAGATCGGCGCCGTAGAGCTTGCCCACGTGCGCGGAATGCGCGCGCAGCACCAGCGAGATCACCAGTCCGACCAGGAACATCGCCGGAAGCAGGAGCAGGCTCGAGCCGACCACGGCTCGGACCTGCTCGGTCAGGCCCCCGGTCGCCGCGCCGCGCCCGTGGCTGGCGGCGATCAAGGCCACGAATCCGACGATGAGCGCCGCCGCATAGCCGAGCGCGAAGCGCGGCACGAGCCGCCCGATGCGCTCCGGCCCGAAGAAGCGCGGAAAGACGTAGGCGCAGACGCCCGCCGACCCCAGCCCGAGGAACGTGATCGAGATCGCCAGGAAGGCGAGCCCGGAATTGAACAGGATCGCGAAGACGCGGGTCAGGAACTGCTGCAGCAGAAGCATGCTGCAGGTGGTGAGGGCCAGCCCGCCGTAAAGCGCCCAGCCGTGCGCGGGCGGCGTCGGGCGATCGGGGGGTCGCTGCGTCACCCGCTCACCGTATCCGATTCGGGACCAGCGGTGCACGGTCCCCCCTGGTCAACCTGGGAGAAGCCCGACCGGAGTGTAACTTGCTTCGCCAAGGGCCGCCGGTTACGGAGTGCGGCGGGAATTCTCGACGGCACCGGGTCGACGGAGCCGCCGAACAATCGATTCGGGCACGTGCCCGCAGGACAGCGCACCATGATCTTCAGCTCCGCGATTCTCGCCGGCATCACCCTGATTGGCCCCTTCACGGGGAGCAAGTCGGAGTCGTTCGAGAATTCCTACCCGACCTTCAGCACGAACTGCGTCACCAATCGGGTGTTCAACAACGGCGCGGACATCTGCACACCGGGCCACGCGGGCTGCCTCGTCACTACCGCGTGGGGCGGGTCGTCCTGCACGCAGGTCCCGACCTCCGGGAGCTGGTTCTTCGGCAACGCCCAGCAGGGCTCGCCCGACAACTATTCCATGATCGTCTTCGACCAGCCCGTGGTGCGCTTCGGCGGGATGTTCTCGAGGAACACCAGCGGCAGTGGCGGCGACATCAGCTTCTACAGCGCCGACGGGACGCAACTGGCGACACTGCCCATCAGCCTCCCGGGCGGTTGTTTCTGGGTGTGGAACGGCTGGGACGCCGGAACAGGGCCCGCGTTCAAGACGATCGTCCTGCGGGGACACCAGAACGGCGCCGTGCTGCTCGACGATCTGCAGGTGGACCCCGGGCCGGCGTCTCCGGGCGTCGACATGTGCTTCCCCGGAGTGGGCGGCGTGATCCCGTGTCCGTGCTCCAACCCGGGTCAGCTCGGACGCGGCTGCGACAACTCGGACGGAACCGGCGGTGCCCGACTGGACGCTACGGGAATCGCTTCGCTGAGCGCGGATTCGCTGCAGTTCACGACCAGCGGCGAGAAGTCCGGCGCGATGAGCGTCGTGCTCCAGGCCAGCACCGCGGTCTCGACCGGAATCAGCTTCGGCCAGGGAGTGCGCTGCGCGGGCGGGCAGGTGAAGCGCCTCTACTCCAAGCCGGCCAGCGGCGGTTCGATGGCGGCGCCCGGCCCGGGCGACCTGTCTGTCTCGGCTCGTTCGGCTCAGATCGGCGACAGGCTCCTGGCGGGCATGAGCCGCTACTACTTCGTCTACTACAAGGACGGGACCGTGCTCGGCGGGTGCTCGAACTCGAGGAACTTCAACACGACGCAGGCCCAGCTGGTGCAGTGGGGCAACTGAGGCCCTGAGCCCCGTTTGACGCGCCAGCGCCCGTGCGCGATAAGGGCGCGATGACCCGCCCGGCTCGACGGCAGCGCCTGGCGCTCCTGTATCCCGGCGACCGCGCGGCCCGCATGCGGGCCGACATCCGCGAGAGCCGTTTCGCGGCGCTGTTCGAGGCCTGCGTCGCCGCGGGGCTCGAGGTCGAACCCGCGATCTACCACGACGACTTCGCCGAAGAGGTGGATGCCCAGCTGCGCCGCGTCGACGGCGTCCTCGTCTGGTGCAATCCGATCGAGGCAGGCAGGCGGCGCGACCGCCTGGACCGGCTGCTGCGCGAGGTGTCGGACGCGGGGGTCTTCGTCAGCGCGCACCCGGACACGATCCTGCGGCTGGGGACGAAAGACGTGCTAGTCGATACGCGCCACCTGCCCTTCGGCAGCGACGTGCACCGCATCGCGAGCCTCGCACAGCTCGAGGCCGAACTGCGCGTCCGGCTGCGCGAGGGCCCGCGCGTGCTCAAGCAGTGGCGCGGTCACAGCGGGATCGGCGTCTGGCGGGTCGAGATCGTGGCCGACGATCCGCGCCGTCTCCGCGTGCGCCACGCGGAGCGCGGCAGCGTCGAGGAAGTCGTCGATTGGGCTCTCTTGCTCGAGCGCATGGCGCCGTACTTCGAACCCGAGCAGGGCGGCCACATGATCGATCAGGCCTGGCAGCCGCGCCTCTCCGAAGGCATGGTCCGCGCCTATCTCGTGGAGGAGCGCGTCGCCGGGTTCGGCATCCAGGCCGTGAACGCGCTCTTCCCCGCGCGGGCGGGCGAAGCGGCGCCGGCTCCCGGGCCGCGGCTCTACTACGGGCCGGATCACCCGGAGTGCCAGGCGCTGCGCGAGCAGTTGGAGAACGGCTGGATCGAGCAGTTGCGAGTCGCGGTATCGGTTCCGAAGGAACGACTGCCGCTCCTCTGGGACTGCGACTTCATGTTCGGCGAGAACTACGTCCTGTGCGAGGTGAACGTCAGCAGCGTCGCGCCCTTTCCCGAGTCGGCGATCGCCCCGTTGGCCGCGGCGGCGAAGCGCAGGCTCACGCTCACTTGACCGCCGTCAGGTCCTCGACCTTCAGCGTGTAGTCGAACACATCGAAGTAGAGGTTGTGCTCGCCCCACTCGAGCTCGCCGCGCTGGAAATCGACCGTATCCGAACGCAGCGAGCGCTTGGCGGGCGCGAGCTCCTGGCAGTGATCGCTGTTCGCCGCCATGCGCCATTGGTCGAGGCCGCCGAAATAGAAGTCGCGCACCGCGAGGATCTCGGCGCGCGTGAGCCCGCGCGCATAACGCATGGCCCAGATGCCCATGTAGGGATCGACGGGCACCCAGCCATGCGGCGCGAGGTGGATCTCGGTCCAGTCGTGGATCGTCTTCTCGCCGGGGAAGAGGTTCCAGCCGGACTGGAAGCGCGCCGGGATCCCGTTCAGCCGGCAGAGCGTGATGAAGAGCAGCGCCTCCTGCCCGCAGTCGCCGTAGCGCTTCTCCAGGCAGTACCCGCCGATGTTGCGGATCGTCGAGTACTCCGTGGCGTAGCTGTAGCGGATGTTGTCGGAGATCCAGTCGTAGCACTTGCGCGCCTTGCGCCAGGGATTCGTCTCCGACCCGACGATCTCCTGCGAGAGCGCGCGGATCTCGGGCGTGAAGCGCACGTGCGGACCCTCGCGCAGGAAGGGTTCGAGCGCCGGATCCTTCGGATCGCAGGGCTTCACGAGCTCGGGGTCGATCTCGAAGTGCACGCCGAAGCTCGTGTACTCGTAGACGATCTCGAACTTCGCCGCCTCGCCCTTCTTCGCCGCCTGGGCCTGGTGCACGGCGCGAATCGTGCTCGCGGGATCGTTGACCTCGAGCGCGGCCGGCGAGGACGTCATCAGCGCGATCTCGCGCTGGGACGGGAACGCGCGCGGGAACGGCAGCCAGGCGCGAATGGTCTCGCCCGCCGGCGCGGCGTCGGCGTCCACGGTCACGCTCATCGTGTTGCGGAAGCGGTGCGGCAGCACGTAGGGCGTCTTCTCGCGCAGCGCGGCCTCGCGCAGCGCCGTGACGGCCGCGAGATGCGTGCGCGCCTGTTCCGTCCGATCCCGCGGCGGCGTGCGGCGGGGCTCGAGCTCCACGGCGCGGAAGAAGAGGTTGCTGACGCTCGAATTGAAGAAGCGCAGCTCGCCGTCGATCGTGCGCGCGTCGAACCGGCCTTCGTCGACCCAGCCCGCGAACTCTTCGGGCGTGAGGTCGCGCACCGAGCGCTTCAGGGCGTCGAAGAGCGTCTCTCGCGTGAGCTTGTAGTCCTTCTGGATGCGGCTCAGCCGGTCGAGCTCGAACTCGAGCTCGCGCCGGTTCGGCGACTTGGCTTCCGCGGGCGCGAGCGCGCCCGTCAGCAGCGCGCGCGCCTCGCGAAACTGGCCTTGCAGCTCGAGCGCCTGCGCCTGGCGGGTGAGCGCTTCCTGCGCGGGAACGAACGCCGCGGCGAGCAGGCTCGCGAGAAGTGACAGGCAGCGCGTCGATCCCAGTGCCATGCCGGCTCAACAGCCTAGCGATTCTCGCGGCGCGTGTAGAATCCCGGACCCATGCCGAAGATGAAAACCTACGCCACCTTCGACCTCTACCTCGCCGACCAGCCGGCGAAGAACCGCACGATCATCAAGGCCCTGCGCACGTTCGTGAAGCGCACGGTTCCCGGGCTCGAGGAGTTCGTGAAGTGGGGCAACGGCTGCTGGCTGAAGGGCAAGGTGCCGGTCGCCTACGTCTACTCCGACAAGGACCACGTGCAATTCGGCTTCATCCGCGGCGCCTCGCTGAAGGACCCGAAGAAGCTGCTCCAGGGCAAGGGGCAATACGTGCGACACGTCAAGGTGCGCAAGGTCGGAGACATCGACCCCAAGACGTTCGGAGCCTTCTTGCGGCAAGCGGCGCGCTAGGCGCGAGGAATTGGATCCACGTCAGGCTCGACGAACGTGGCTCGAGCATCCGCCGAGAACAGGACGCTGGCCGAATAGTGAGTCAGCATGATCTTGCTGTCGAGCACCTCGGGGTTCTTGGCCATGAACTCCGCGGCGGTCGAGCTCGACGACTTGTCCATGAAGTGTCGAACCGCGAGCACCCACGCACGTGTCAGCGTTTCGTGGAACTTCGAGCGCGGGATGCCGTTGCGCTCGAGAAACGAGAGGAGCGCCTGGCGCATCCGCTGCACGGCTGTTTCGACATCGCCATCGGCGAGATAGGCGTAGGCCAGCCGCACATGGGCCTCGTGATTGAAAGTCGCGGGCGCGACGGCATCGGCTTCGAAGGCTTCGCGGAACCGGCGATCCGCTTCCGAAAGAGAGTGCGAGAGCATGGAGCGTGCCTCCGGAAGTCCAGGATAACGTGGGGCGGGCGTCGTGGGGCACGCGCGAGGGCCCAACCGGTATCCTCTCGCTGCTCCATGCGCGATCACCTCCCCCTTGCTCGTCCTGCGTCGCACGACCTGAGATGAAGAGCCCGCGCGTGCTGGTCAGCGGACCGCTCGAGCACCTCGACGAGTGGTGTGCAGCTGCGCGCAGCGCCAGCTGGGAGCCGATCGCGTGGCCGCTGATCGTGGTCGAGGAGCGAACCCCCGACGAGGCGCTCGCGCGCGCCATCGCCGCCGCGCCACCGGAGCACTTGTGCGTCACGAGCGCGCACGCCGTCCACTTCCTCGAGGCGCTGTCGGCACGCGCGCCCGTGCTGCACGCGCGAACGTGCTCGATCGTCGGCGAGCGCAGCGTCGGGCGCCTGCGCGCGCTCGGGTTCAGCGGCGCGATCGACTGGCACACGAGCGCCGAGGACCTGCACGAAGAACTCTGCACGCGCTCGCCGCGGCCCGCGCGCATCTTCTGGCCGCGCGGCGACTCGAGCGACGAGCTCGCGCGCAAGCTGCGCGCCGCCGGATTCGTCGTCGACGATCCGATCGCCTACGCGTACCGGCCGCGCTCGTCCGGCGAGCGCCCGCCCGAGTGCGAGCTCGTCTTCTTCGCCGGCCCGATCGGAGTGCGCGCCTGGACGGAGCTCGGCGCGGGGCATCCCGCGCAGCGCGCGCTGAGCCTCGGGCCGACGACGTTGCAGGCCCTGCTCGCTGAGAAAAGCCTGCCATTCTTCGATATCATCTCGCTCCCCGAACCGACGAGCAGCGCCTTCGCGGCAGCACTCCAGCACATCGACCTCAGCACGACGCCATGAACTACTCGCCCGGTGAGCACTTCGGCCCCGCCGAGGAGGCCCCGCCCCTTCCGCCCGAATACCTGGTGCGCCGGCCGCGCCGCACGCGCGCGCACCCTGCCCTGCGCCGCCTGGTGCGCGAGACGACGCTCTCGCGCGACGACCTGATCCTGCCGCTCTTCGTGGTCGAGGGCTCGAGCGTCCACCAGGAAGTTTCTTCCATGCCCGGCGTTTACCGCGAGTCGCTCGACCGGCTCGCCGAGACCGCCAAGCGCGCGGAGCAGCTCGGGATTCCCGCGCTGATCCTCTTTGGCGTGCCCCCGCGCGAGCAGAAGGACCCGGAGGGCCGGATCGCCTGGGCGCCCGACGGCATCGTGCAGCGCGCGCTGGAGGCCGTCGAGCGCGCCGCGCCCTCGCTGCTGCGCATCGCCGACCTGTGCTTCTGCGCGTACACCGACCACGGCCACTGCGGGGTGCTGACTCCCGAGGGCCAGCTCGACAACGACGGCACGCTGCCGAACCTCGAATTGCAGGCGATCTCGCTGGCCGACGCGGGTGCGCAGGTCCTCGCCCCGAGCGGCATGCTCGACGGCGGCGTGGCTGCGATCCGCAACGCGCTCGATGAGGTCGGTCACGCCGAAGCGTCGATACTGGCCTACGCGGTCAAGTACGCCAGCGGCTTCTACGGCCCTTTCCGCGACGCAGCGGACTCCGCGCCGGCCTTCGGCGACCGCTCGACCTACCAGATGGACCCCGCCAACGCCGAGGAAGCGCTGCGCGAGGCGCGCATGGACATCGAACAGGGCGCGGACATCCTGATGGTCCAGCCCGCCCTGCCGTGCCTCGACGTGCTGCGCCGCCTGAGGCACACGTTCGACGTGCCGCTGGCCGCCTACCAGGTCTCGGGCGAGTACTCGATGATCAAGGCCGCCGGACAGAAGGGCTGGGTCGACGAGGAGCGCGTGATGCTGGAATCGCTGCTCTCGATCAAGCGCGCGGGCGCGAGCATGATCCTCACGTACTACGCACGCGAGGTCGCGAAACTCCTTCGCTGAGGCCTCCGCAGGGGGGGGTCGGCCGCGCACTCGGCGGGCGCTCCAGTGCCGGACGGCTCCTTGCCGATAGATCCGGGCGAGGATTCCCCCGGATGCCTGACGAGTCTCCGCAGCCCGAAATCTGCCCTGAATGCGGCAAGGCGTTCTCCGCGCGCGGCCTGCCCTCTCACCGCCGGCAGCGCCACGGCACCGGGGTCAAGGCCCCGTTGCCCGCAGCGGTTCCCGAATCGACGGCGACCGAGATCATGAGCGCGCTGCAGCTCCTGCGCGGCGCCGTGGCGCGCATCGACGAACGCATCGGCGACGTCGAGGCATCCACGCAGCACAGGGAAACACCCGCGCAGGAAATGGTTCGCCTCGAACGCGAGCTCGCCCTGCTGCTCGTGCAGATCGGCCGCCTCCAGCACCCCGCGAACGATGTCGAGCCCGCTGCTCCATTGCCGATGGGAGAGCTTTCGCGCCTGCGCCTCGAACAGGCGCGCCTGGTCTTCCGCATCGACGAGTTGAAGACGGGCAGCCCGAACTCCGAGCGCTTCCTGACCTGAGCGGCGGGTTCAGTATCATGGGCGCATGCCCGGCCTGACGCGCGGCGCTGCTTGTGTGCTCGCGCTCGGCGGTTGCGCCTCGCTGCAGGAGACCCCGCGCGCGCCCTTCGCACCCGATCCTGCGCACACGATCTGGCTCGATCATCCGGCTGAGCACTTCACGAGCGCTCTTCCTCTCGGCAACGGCACGATGGGCGCGCTCGTCTTCGGCGGCGTCGAGCGCGAGAGAATCGTGCTCAACGAGATCGGCTTGTGGTCGGGCTCGGTCGAGGATCCCAATCGCCACGATTCGCACGAGTACCTGCCCGAGATCCGACGGCTACTGCTCGAGGGCAAGAACCTCGAGGCCGAGGCGCTGCTCTCGCAACGCTTCACCTGCGCCGGAGCCGGATCGGGCCAGGGCAACGGCGCAGACGTCCCCTACGGCTGCTATCAGGTGCTCGGCAACCTGCGGCTCGAGTTCGGTGGTGATGCGCCCGCGGAGGACTATCGCAATGAGCTCGATCTGCGCACGGCCATCGTGCGCACGGCCTATACACGCGGCGGCGTGCGCTTCGAGCGGGAGTGCTTCGTGTCGAAGCCCAACGAGGTGTTCGTCGAACGCATCCGCTGCGACAAGCCGGGTGCGCTCGACTTCATCCTGAAGCTCGATCGTCCCGAGGGAACCGTGACGAAGAGCGACATGCTCGACGGCAAGCCGATCCTCGAGATCAGCGGCCGGATGCCGAGTATGGGCTACGCGGCGCGCGTCTCGGTCGAGCTCCGTGGCGGACAAGCATTTCGCGCCCTTGGCGGGGTCGGGATCGAAGGAGCGGACGAGGTCATCCTGCGCGTCGCAAGCGCGACCTCGAGCGGGAACGATGCTGCGGCGCTCGCGCGCGGCAAACTCGAGCGTGCCGCAGCGCTCTCGTACGAGGAGCTGCGCCGCGCACACGTCGACGAGCATCGCAAGCTCTACGACCGCTGCGAGCTCACGCTCCCCGTCTCCGCCGAGGCGCAAGCGCTGCCGACCGACCGCCGGCTCGAGCGGCCCGATGCCTCGCTCGCGGCGCTCGACTTCCACTACGGGCGCTACCTCCTGCTGAGCTCCTCGCGGCCCGGCGGATTGCCCGCGAACCTGCAGGGACTCTGGGCCGAGGAGACGCAGACGCCCTGGAACGGCGACTACCACCTCGACATCAACGTGCAGATGAACTACTGGCCGGCCGAGGTCGCGAACCTGGCCGAGTGCCACGAGCCGCTCTTCGATCTGATCGACTCACTGCGCAAGCCGGGCGCCGCGACCGCGAAGGCCTACTACGACGCGCCGGGCTGGGTCGCGCACGTGATCACCAACGTCTGGGGCTTCACCGCGCCGGGCGAAGACGCGGGCTGGGGCTCGACGATGAGCGGCGGCGCCTGGCTCGCGGATCACCTGTGGGAGCACTACGACTACGGCCGCGACAAGACTTTTCTCGCGCGCGTTTACCCCGCCATGAAGGAGTCCGCGCAGTTCTACCGCGCGATCCTGATCGAGGAGCCCAGGCATCGCTGGCTCGTCACCGCGCCGTCGAACTCGCCCGAGCACGGCTACGTGCTGCCCGACGGCCGCGTCGGGCACACTTGCATGGGCCCGACGATCGACCAGGAGCTCGTGCGCGAGCTCTTCGGCAACGTGATCGAGGCCAGTCGCGTGCTGGGCATCGACCCGGAATTCCGGGCGGACCTCGAAGCGGCGCGCGCGCGCCTCGCGCCGGTGCAGGTCGGCGCCGCGGGCGACGTGCAGGAGTGGCTCGAGGACTACGCCGACAGCGAACCGCACCACCGTCACGTCTCGCACCTCTACGCGCTCTACCCGGGCGAGGAGATCGCCGACGACGCGCGCTTGCGCGAGGCGGCGAAGAAGACGCTCGAGCTGCGGGGCGACGAGGGCACGGGCTGGTCGCTGGCGTGGAAGATCGCCTTCTGGGCGCGCCTGGGCGACGGCGAGCACGCGCTCGAGCTCTGGAAGACGCTGATGCGGCCCTCGGTCGAACGTGGGATCGTGATGCAGCGCGGCGGGACGTACCCCAACCTCTTCTGTGCGCATCCGCCGTTCCAGATCGACGGGAACTTCGGCGCTTGTGCGGGGATCGCCGAGATGCTCGTGCAGAGCCACGGCGGCGTCGTGCGCCTCTTGCCTGCGCTGCCCAAGGCCTGGAGCGAAGGCTCGGTGCGCGGACTGCGCGCGCGCGGCGGCTTCGAGGTCGACCTGCGGTGGAGCGCCGGCCGCCTGCGGCACAGCAGGGTGCGCGCCAGCGTCGCAGGCCCGCTCGTGCTCGAGCTCGCCGGCGAGCGCATCGAGAGGCAGATGAAGGCCGGCGAAGCGCTGGACCTCATTCGCTAGCATTCCCCTGATGTCGGCTACGCAAGAGAGCGTGCCCGCGAGCGCGCCGCCACACGACTTCAGCCGCGAGGAGAAGCGCGTCATCTTCGCTTCTTCGCTCGGCACCGTCTTCGAGTGGTACGACTTCTACCTCTATGCCACGCTGGCGCCGTTCTTCGCGGCGCTCTTCTTCCCCAAGGGCAACGATACGGCGGCGCTGCTCTCGGCCTTCGCGACGTATGCGGCCGGCTTCCTCGTGCGCCCGTTCGGTGCGCTGGTCTTTGGGCGCATCGGCGACCTCGTCGGGCGCAAGTACACGTTCCTCGTGACGATCATCGTCATGGGCGGCTCGACCTTCCTGGTCGGGCTCCTGCCGACGTTCGAGTCGATCGGCTGGGCGGCGCCGGTGCTCCTGGTCTCGCTACGGCTGCTGCAGGGTCTCGCACTCGGCGGCGAGTACGGCGGCGCCGCGACCTACGTGGCGGAGCACGCCTCGCCCGGCAAGCGCGGACTGGACACCTCGTGGATTCAGACCACCGCGACGCTGGGGTTCTTCCTGGCGTTGGCCGTGATCCTCGTGTGCCGCGGGAACATGGACCCGAAGGCCTTCGCCTCGTGGGGTTGGCGCATCCCGTTCTGGGCTTCCGTGATCCTGCTCGGGATCTCGGTCTACATCCGCCTCAAGCTGGAAGAGTCGCCGATGTTCCGGCGCATGAAGGCCGAGGGCAAGGGCTCGAAGGCACCGCTGACCGAGAGCTTCCTGCGCTATCCCAACAACAAGTTCGTGCTGCTGGCGCTTCTCGGCGCGACCGCGGGCCAGGGAGTCGTGTGGTACACGGGGCAGTTCTACGCGCTGTTCTTCCTCTCGATCACGCTCCGGCTCGACTGGTCCACGACGTACATGCTGATCGGCACCTCGCTGCTCCTCGGCACGCCGTTCTTCATCTTCTTCGGGTGGCTCTCCGACCGCATCGGGCGCCTGAAGATCATCCTGGCCGGATGCCTGATCGCGGCGGCGACCTACATGCCGCTCTTCCACGGCCTGACGCACTACGTGAACCCGGCGCTGGAGTCGTTCCAGGCCAGCACGAAGATCGCCGTGGCGGCCAACGACGTCGGCTTCCACCTCTTCGTCGGTCCGTGGAGCGAGTTCAGCGATGGCGACCGCGCGCGCGACTACCTCACCAAGCAGGGATTGTCGTTCGAGTCGCGCCCGGGCGTCGCCGGCCAGGCAGTGGTCACGTACATCGATGACGTCGCGATCGAAGGCTGGGACGAGGCCAAGGTCAGCGCGGCGCTCAAGGCGGCGGGCTGCCCGCAAGGTCCGGCGGACAAGTCGAAGATCAACTATCTCATGACCGAGCTCTTGCTGGTGATCATGGTCGTCTACGTGACCATGGTGTACGGCCCGATCGCCGCGTTCCTGGTCGAGCTGTTCCCGACGCGCATCCGCTACACCTCGATGTCGCTCCCCTATCACATCGGCAACGGCTGGTTCGGCGGGATGCTCCCGCTGCTCGCCACGGCGATGGTGGCCGCGACCGGGGACATCTATTACGGCCTGTGGTACCCGATCGCCGTGGCCCTGATGACGCTCGTCGTCGGGAGCCTTTTCCTGCGCGAGACGAAGGACCTCGATTTCCATCGCAGCGGCGAATAGGGCGCCTCTCACGCCCGGCCTGCTCGTGCGTACGCGGGGCATCATGAACACCACACACAGCACCCGTACGAACCGCCTCCTCGCGCGCCTCGGCGCTCTGGGCTTCCTGGCCCTCGCGGGCGCCGGAATCACGATCGCCTTCACATCCCAGTCCTCAGCGACCGCGGGCGGCACCGCGGCCAGCCCGGTCGAGGCCGCGCGCGCCCTGTCGCTGGGTTTCCGTCAGGCGGCGAAGACGATCTCGCCTTCGGTCGTCGGCATCGTGTCGCAGCATCGCGGGCAGGCGCTGCGCATGGGCTCCCGGGGCGTGCCTGAGGAGCTCTTCCAGCGCTTTTTCGGCCAGAACGGACAGGACGGGGCGCCGCCCTTGCGCGACCACCCGAGCTTCACTGGCCAGGGCAGCGGCGTGATCGTCGACGCGAAGGGCACGATCGTCACCAATTCGCACGTCGTGCGGGACGCGAGCGACTTCGAAGTCACGCTCCGCGACGGACGCAAGTTCCCCGCCACGCTGCTGGGCATCGACACCGCCACGGATCTCGCCGCGCTGCACATCGAAGCCAGCGGATTGCAGGCCGCGCGCTTCGGTTCCAGCGACGAGCTCGAACCGGGCGACTGGGTGCTCGCGGTCGGGAACCCCTTCGGTCTCGACCACACGGTCACCGCGGGCATCGTGAGCGCCAAGGGCCGCACCGAAGTAGGCATCGCCGCCTACGAGGACTTCATCCAGACGGATGCGTCGATCAACCCCGGCAACAGCGGCGGACCGCTGGTGAACCTCGACGGCCATGTCGTGGGCATCAACACCGCGATCCACTCGCGCTCCGGCGGCTCCGACGGCATCGGCTTCGCGATCCCGAGCTCGACCGTGCAGTCCGTCCTGCGCGGGCTCGAGTCGAACGGCCGCGTCGAGCGCGGCTTCCTGGGCGTGACGCTGCAGCCGCTGACGCCGGATCTCGCCGGCTCCTTCGGGCTCGACGACGCGCGCGGCGCACTCGTGGCCACGGTGCTGCCCGGCAGCCCCGCCGAGAAGGCGGGTCTCGCCGCCGGCGACATCGTGCGCAAGCTCGAGGGCAAGCGCGTCGAGAGCTCGAAGCTGCTGCGCGAGCGCATAGCCGACCTCGCGCCCGGCAAGCAGGTCGAACTGGTCGTGCTGCGCGACGGCAAGGAACGCACCTTCTCCGTGGAGCTGGCGGTCCGCGCCCAGCAGGAAGAGGAAACGCGGGCGCAACCCGCCCCGCCGGCCGAGGAGTCCGGGCCGTGGGGCCTGTCGCTCGTCGATCGCGACGGCGTCCTGATCACCGCGGTCGAGCCCGCGAGCCCGGCCGAGCGCGCCGGACTCGTCGCGGGCGCGCGCATCCTGGCGGTGGGCGGCGCGAGCGTGCGCAGCGTCGACGAGTGCGCCGAGAAGCTGCGCGGCGCGGGCAAGAGCGTGCGTCTGCAGGTGCGCGGCGGTCGCGGCGAGCAGTTCGTCGTGCTCCAGCGCGGCGAGGGTCAGCTGCGCTGATCGCAGCACGTCCGGATCTCGCGCCCGGGGGCGGCCCTGCCGTTTCCGGGCGCGGCTGTTGAGCGCGGCAGCGGGCCCATGGACAATCGGCGCATGGCCCAACCCGATCCCGTGCGCGCAGCCTTCGAGGAAGCGCAGTCGACGCTGAGCGCCTTCCTCTCCGATCCCGCCTGCCTGGAAGGCGTCGGGCGTTTCGTCGAACGCGCCGCGGACACGCTGGGTCGCGGCGGCCTGCTGATGTCCTGCGGCAACGGCGGCAGCATGTGCGACGCGATGCACTTCGCCGAAGAGTGGACCGGCCGCTTCCGCCGCGACCGCGCCGCGCTCCCGGCGATTGCCTTCAGCGATCCGAGCCAGCTCACCTGCATCGCCAACGACTTCGGCTTCGACTCGATCTTCGCGCGCTCGGTCGAAGCCTACGGCAAGCAGGGCGACCTGCTGGTCGCGATCAGCACCTCAGGAACGAGCCCCAACATCCTGGCGGCGATCGAGGCGGCGAAGAAGAAGGGCATCACGACCGTCGGACTGCTCGGCAAGGGCGGCGGCAAGGCGCGCTCGCTGGTCGATGTCCCGATCGTCGTGCCGCGCGCCGAGACCTCGGACCGCATCCAGGAAGTGCACATCAAGATCCTGCACATCGTGATCGAGGCGGTCGAACGCCGCATGTTCCCGGGCAACTACGCGCGCTGAGCGCGGCTCC
>Ga0315912_10001670_pt1 | contig 26159 bp, 22 predicted proteins | sample VfabasoilMG_FD_204469 | JGI IMG/M metagenome (GOLD analysis project Ga0315912, IMG submission 204469) | Garden soil microbial communities collected in Santa Monica, California, United States - V. faba soil | ecosystem: Environmental > Terrestrial > Soil > Garden | place: USA: California... | reverse complement strand
TGGAAGGGTTTTTTAAAATCTTAGATAATTCCCTAGAACAAAAAGGACTTGAATACTCAAGAAAACCTGTAAAGTATTACGATCATAAAAAACATGAAGGCAGCCTCACTTTGCATCATAAAGATGCAAAGTACTCCTATCAAAAAGAGTATCGAATTATAATTAAGTCGCTAGGAGAAGCCCCAATTAGACTTAGCCTACGGGGATTGAAGAAAGTTAGTACGGTTGCTGATACGAGTCTAATTAATACAATCGAACTGAAGTACGATGACTAGAATTGTTGTGTAAACCCGAATAATTTTTAAAGTTAGCCAGCCCGAACATTGTTCGGACTGGCAACTATAGACAGGAAAGAAAAATTTTAAAAATTATTCGAGATTAAATGGCGGCCATTTCGCTGTTGCTTTCAATTTCCTCTTCATCCATCAATTGGGCTTCTAATTTACCGACCAATTCAATTTGCGAGTTGGTTTCGGAGCCAGCCTTTAGGAAAATAACAGGTGTAGTTTGGTTGAGCGAGAGTAGCCGGGAAGAGCGAACCACTTCAGTACCTGTAACCACCGGCAAGTCAAACCCGCAGAGAATTAAATCAAATTTTTGATGGCGGGCGGTCAGGAGCCCATCCAGACCATTGTCGGTTGTTTGCACATGCCACCCCCCGAGGAGGAATTTTTCTTTCACTCTCTTCAGAAATGATTTTTGCCGATGGATTATCAGGACGTTCATAAACCAAAACCAAATCGTTACAAATTGGTAGGTCAAAATTGTGCAAAAGCATAAGGCAGGAACATACCCCCTGGAGGGTATATTGATAGTTTGAGCAAATTTTTTTGATGGCGATTTTTAATCCATTAAGTGGGATTAAAATGGGGAATCTGAGCTGAAAAGAGGGTAAATTTTGTTTTTGGCGAAGCTGGAGTCGAACCATTTAGCGGAAGGCCCCTGGTAGATTTGAATAATTTTTAAGGTTTATCTCATCAGGAATTTACCTTAAAACCGCTCATTCTTTTCGTGTTCCCTCAACATGTCTTCCAATTCTTTTATACGGTGTTGGCTCTCTTGCTCCCTGCGCCTCATTTCTTCCTGCGTTGCTTCCAGCTCCTCCATGTTTTGGCGCATCTCCTCCTCCTGGGCTCTCATCTCTTCCGTATTTTCCTTGGCTTGCTGAAGTAGCTGGGCAGTTTGGCTGTTGAGTATAGCTGCGTGGATGTTCAGGGCGATCACGTTTGAAACCTTTTCCAGGAATTCTTTCTTCTCTTCTGTAAGCTCGTTAAAAAAAGCCATTTCGATAACACCATGGGCTTGTCCGTCTTCTGTCTTCAGAGGGAGTATGACCAAGCATTTGGGTTGTGCTATGCCCAGGCCAGATTGAATTTTCAGATAATCTTTTGGAATATTATCCAATACCATAAGTTCTTTCTCCGAATAGGCAGAGCCGATCAGTCCATCGCCAATTTCTAACCGGGTGGAAGTAAGCATGTTTTTTTCCACCGCGTAAGTGGCTGCAATTTCAAGGTGCTCATCGCCCTCTACTTCGCGATTAGCGATTGTAAAAACACCATACCGGGCGTCAACATATTTAATTGTGAATTTCAATATGTCGGCACATAGTTCGTGTATGCTATCCTTTTGCCTGCTTAAAACCGTGCCGGCCTGTGCCATGCCTTCGGTGATCCAGTTTTGCACACTTTCAGCAGCAGCCTTGGCTTTAATAGCCTCATTCTGCTTTAGCACTTCGCTGGTTTTTTCCTCAATGGTTTTTTCCAGGTCGTGTTGTCTTTGCTTACTTATTTTTCTCTGCCTCCTTACATAGACAACAACGGTGGAAGATGTCATTAATGTGATGAGCCCGATAAACCACCATGTTTTGTAAAATGGCGGAACTACAATTATCCTGATTGAGGCACCTTCCATATTCCACACATCGTCATTGTTCGAAGCAATAACCTTGAATGTGTATTCGCCCGGGCTAAGATTGGTATAACTCACTTTTTGCTCATACTGGGCGGCCACCCAATCTTTATCAAAACCGTCAAGCTTGTACTTATATTGATTCTTTTCGCTTTGGCGATAGTTTAAACCCGTGTACTCAAATGTGATCACATTCTGCGATTCGTGCAGACTGATCTCTTTCGTAAGCATAATATCTTGCTTCAGTATTTCATTGGCACCAATCGGCAAGGGTTTGTTGAATAATTTAAAGTCGGTTATGTAAACCGGGGGTATATACTTATTGTCTTGAATACTTTTGGGATCGAACAGGTTGAACCCATTTACACCACCAAAGAAAAGTTCACCTGAGGTCAGCCTCTTAAATGCCCACCGGTTGAACTGGTTGCCCTGCAGGCCATCGCTTTCATCGTAATTTTTAAACTTGCCGCTCTGCGTGTTGAATTTACTTAAGCCTTTATTGGTGCTGATCCACAGGTTATGCTCATCATCTTCAAGAATGCCCAGCACAACATCGTTGGCTAGGCCATCTTTTTTTCTATAGGCCTTAAATGTTCCTGTGCGTCTGTCGAGCAGGTTCAGCCCCCCTCCGTTGGTGCCAACCCAAAGCCTGGCCTGGGAGTCTTCAAATAAAGCGAAAATTGAATTTTCGGTGAGCGAACCTTCCTGCCCGCTTGCTTTATAGTGCGTAAATTTTTCTGTTTCAGGGTCAAAGCAATCGAGCCCGTCATAGCGCGTGGCTATCCAGATTTTTCCGTCTGTGGCCTCCAACAGGTAAATGATGGTTTTTCCCGTTATTGAATTGGAATCGCCATCTTTTGGTGTGTAGCGAGTAAAATTGCCTGCTCCATCATAACGGCAAATACCACCTCCGTAGGTAGCCACCCACAGGTTGCCTTTTCGATCTTTTATCAAGTGAAAAATATTGTCGTCTGAGATGGAGTTCGGGTTGGCAGGATCATTTCGGTAATGAGTAAACTTTTTTGATTTTAAATTATAGTAACTCAGCCCGCCACTCCACATACCGATCCACAATCCATCAGTTCCATCGCATAAAACGGAGAGCACTTTATCAATTGGAAGGGTATTGGTGCTGTTATCCAAATGCCTGATGGCGGAGAACTCTCCGGTTTCCCTATTTAAATAATTCAGGCCGCCACCATCTGTGGTGATCCACAAGTTACCCATTTCATCCTCGCTCAATCCGTTTACTGTATTAGCCGTAATGCTGTTGGGGTCGTAGCTCTTGTGCTGATGGTGCCCAAATTTATATTTACCACGGTCGTAAATGTTTACCCCCCCAAAGCGGGTCCCAATCCATACTCTGTTGTTCACATCAACCAAAAGTGTAGTTACAATATTGCTGCTCATGCTTGAGGGCTCGTTGCTATCGGAATTAAAACGTGAAAAAGTTTTTCCGTCTGCGTTTAGCCGGTTCAAGCCGCCATCGGTAGCCACCCAGATAAATTCATCATGGTCTTCCCAAACCTCGTGCACATATTGCGATGAAATACTTGTTTTGTCTTCTGCGTTATAGGCAAACCGGACAAAGAAATTTCGCCCAGCTTCCTTTTTGGTCACCCCGCCATTTAATGTTGAAATCCACAGGTTCTCTTGTTTATCGAAATAAAGCGACTGCAGCTGATTGGAACTAATGCTGTTAATATCATCTTCCTGGTGAAAAAAATTAGTGAAGGTTTTCTTCTTGGTATCAAATAAGCTCAGCCCGCCCATGGTGGCAATCCATAATTGCCCGGATTTGTCTTCAGCAATGGATAACACCTCATCGCTGGGCAGGGAATTATTATTACCGGCTTTGTAAAAATATTTATCGAAGGTTTGCGATTCAGGATCATATAAGTTTAACCCTTTGGACGTGCCTACCCACAATCTTTTTTCGGAATCCACCAAAATACTATTGATGGTATTGTTACTAATAGAACCCGATAATTTTTCATCATTCAGGTAAACGGAAAAATTTTTGCTGCCCCTCGAAAAATAGTTGAGGCCTCGTTGGGTGCCTACCCAAATACCATCGGGCTGCTCCAGCAAGCAAATAATATTGTTGTTGCTTATTGATAATGAGTCTTCCGGATTGTTTCTGTAGATGGTGCACTTGTAGCCATCGTAAAGGTTTAGCCCGTCTTCGGTGGCTATCCAAATAAAGCCATAGCGATCCTGGATAATATCCTTCACATTGCCTTGAGACAATCCTTCTTTCACAGAAAGGTGATCGAACCTAAGCTGCTGCGCTGAGACCGATTGCACGCTTAAGAGAATAATAAACAGAGGAACAATACTTCGGTGAGAGTTAGTTACAAGCCAATTCATAGATTAGCAATATATAATTATCCCCTGTTGCTATTGGCGATGAGTAATAAAATCTGCCTAACGAAAGAAAAGTGAGATGACCTTGAAATAATTCCACGCTTGATGGAGCAATTTGATATGTATTCGCTCAATGTCTCCCGGTTCTCCAGCCTGACTTTAAACAGCGCATGTAATGTGTTGGCCAACTATTATTTAAAGTGGCTTTTTTGAAGCCCCAGTTATTCATAAGCCCCTGATTTTATCCTTTGGCAATAAACCCGTTTTTTATAGTTTTGCACCCCCAGTCATAGGCAGGGTTAATTCATTAAATCATGGCTAAAGAAGAGAAAAAAGACATATTAGAAAACGCTGAGGTACTACAAGAGAAGGTAATGGGCGTAGAGCATTGGATTGAATCGAACCCAAAAATTGTGTTTGGGGCGGTAGGCATCTTGCTTTTAACCGTGGCGGGCTACTTCGGCTACCAGTACTATGTAAGTTCGCAGGACGAGCAGGCTCAAAAAGAAATGTTTCAGGCCATCCGCTATTTTGAAAAATATATTGATAGTGGAAACGATAGTTTAAATATTGCCCTTAAGGGAGATGGAAATAACCTCGGATTTATTGATATTATCGATAGCTACAGCCTTACCAAGGCCGGAAACCTGGCCAATTTTTATGCCGGTGCTATCTATCTGAAGCAAGGCAATTTTAAGTTGAGCCGTCTTTACCTGGAAGATTTTTCATCGTCTGATGTATTGGTGCAGGCAAGGGCCTATAGCCTGATCGGTGATTGTTACATGGAAGAAAATGAATTTGAAAGCGCTGCCAGTTTCTACAATAAGGCTGCTAACTATAAGCCTAATAAATTTTTCAGCCCGGCTTATCTCATGAAAGAGGCGCTCGCCTACGAGAAGCTCAACCAAAACGACAAAGCCGTTAAGGTTTACCAGAAAATTGTAGATGAGTATTGGGAGTCGAATGAGATTCAAAATGCCAAGAAGTATAAAGCAAAATTGGAAGCGAATTCCTGATTGTTTTAGCAGAATATTATAGGGTCGCGAAAAACGTGACCCTTTTTTATTTCTACTTTTATGGAGCGAATATCACAGGTTTTCTAATCAAAAAATAAAATGGCAGGAGTATTAAAATCAGTTTCCGGAAAGAGCAAGGTTCATCTCGCCAAAAAGAAAATAGCCATTGTAGTGGCCGAGTGGAATGAGGAAATTACCGAACCTCTTTTTGAAGGCGCCTATAATGCCCTTCATGCGCTTGGGGTGAAGCGAAAAAATATTATCCGAAAAAATGTTCCGGGTTCGTTCGAGCTTTCGTTGGGCGCCCAATTGATGGCGCAAAAAAAAGATATCGCGGCTGTTATTTGTTTGGGATGCATTATCCAGGGAGAAACGCCTCACTTTGATTATATCTGCCAGGCGGTTGCCAACGGCATCACAGCGGTGAATTTGAAATACAATAAACCGGTTGCATTTGGAGTGCTTACCACTCTCAATAAAAAACAGGCATTGGAAAGGGCCGGAGGAAAGTTTGGCAACAAAGGCGAAGAAGCCGCCCTCACGGTGATTAAAATGCTTGAACTCTAAGCGAGCAATTTCTTTTTAAAAGAAAAAGCCGAAGGTATTCCCCTCGGCTTTTTTTATAAGGCTCGATTTAAGCCGTTACATATTCTTTATAATTTCCTTTCCAAACTCTGAGCACTTCAACAAAGTGGCGCCCTCCATTAGCCTGTGGAAATCGTAAGTAACACGTTTAGTAGAAATAGCGGCTTCCAATCCTTTATAAACCAGTGCAGCAGCTTCCAGCCAGCCCATATACTCCAGCATCATTACACCAGAAAGAATTATTGAGCCTGGGTTTACTTTATCCTGCCCGGCATGTTTGGGTGCCGTGCCGTGGGTAGCTTCAAAAATAGCGTGGCCTGTTATATAGTTAATGTTGCCACCGGGGGCAATTCCAATTCCTCCAACGATGGCCGCAAGCGCATCGGAAACATAATCTCCGTTCAGGTTTAATGTAGCCACTACTGAATACTCATCGGGCCTCAACAATATTTGTTGTAAGAAGGCATCAGCGATGGAATCGTTAACCACTATTTTGTGGCCGTTGCTATTGATTTCCATCCATGGGCCACCATCAATTTCTTTTGCGCCAAACTCATTTTTGGCAAGAGCATATCCCCAATCGCGGAAACCACCTTCCGTGAATTTCATAATGTTGCCCTTATGCACCAGGGTTACCACTGGTTTTTTGTGTTCAATGGCAAATTTTATTGAGGCGCGAACTAATCGCTCAGTTCCTTCTTTGGAGACCGGCTTAATGCCAATGCCGGAGGTTTCCGGAAAGCGGATTTTCTTGTATTGTTTGGGAAACGCTTCCTTGAGGAGACCCATGAATTTTTTATTGTCTTCCGTGCCCTGCTCAAACTCTATCCCTGCATAAATGTCTTCCGTGTTTTCACGAAAAATAGTCATGTCCGTCTTGTGGGGCTCCTTCACTGGAGAAGGTACACCCTTAAACCAGCGCACCGGGCGGAGACAGGTAAACAAATCCAAATCCTGGCGCAAAGCCACATTGAGAGAGCGTATGCCCTTGCCTACAGGTGTAGTCAATGGACCCTTGATGCCCACCAAATATTCGCGGAAAGCGGTCATTGTTTCATCAGGCATCCAGTTGCCTGTTTTGTTGAAAGCTCTTTCACCGGCCAGCACTTCTTTCCAGTTAATTTTTCGCTTGCCATTATATGCTTTTTCTATGGCTGCGTCCAACACTTGGCGGCCTACGGGCCAAACATCTATCCCGGTGCCATCGCCCTCAATAAATGGAATGGTGGGGTTTTCGGGCACAACTAGCTTTCCGTTGGAGATGGTGATTTTCTGATCGCTCATGATTAGGTATTTATAAGTTAATTGATACTTCTTTTAGTGGGCGGCAAATTTAGAAAATATTGGACGTTTGAGTGAAAAAAATAGGTAATGCTTATTTATTCCCTTTTTGGCTATAAATCTAACTAGCCGGGAACACTATCAGCGATAAAAGTGCGTAACAGCTCGTGATCGCAAATGTCAAATCATTTCCGTAGCCCATTGAAAAATATAGCGCTAATACTAAGACAAAAAGGTAAAAGCCAAAAGGGGTATCCTGCAAATTGGAGTCTTTCCTTTTAATTTCGTTTTCCCTCCACAACACCCAATAGATAACAAACATTATTGCATTGAACCCTGCCAAACCCCAGGTTAAATCGGGCACATATTTATCAGAATTATTTAATTTCAGTATTGGCAAACTTTTGAAATACTGGGCAAATTCAAAATTGAACCATTCAAAAGGGTAATTAGATAATCCAATGAAGGCATAAATGGCCGCTATTATTAATTGAAATAAGCCATTAAACACCAGGTATTGTTCATTCGATAGTTTCATCTTTGCATGTCTCCAGGAAATTTCAATACATCTCCTCCTTACTTGGAAAATCCTTAGCCTTTACGTCAGAAACATATTTTTTAACAGCGTTCGTCACCACAGCATCAAGGTCGGCATAGCGCCTTAAAAAGCGAGGCTTGAACTCTTTGTTAATGCCCAGCATGTCCTGCATCACCAGCACCTGGCCATCCACCTCGGGACCTGCGCCAATGCCTATGGTGGGGATGGAGAGGCTGGCCGTAACTTTTTTAGCTAAGTCGCCAGGAATTTTTTCAAGCACAATTCCAAAGCAGCCACACTCCTGCAGCAGGTGAGCATCTTCCAATAATTTTTGAGCTTCCGCTTCTTCTTTTGCCCGCACGGTATAGGTTCCGAATTTGTAAATGGACTGTGGTGTTAATCCCAGGTGGCCCATCACCGGCACACCAGCACTTAAAATGCGCAAAACAGAATCCTTTACTTCCATCCCGCCTTCAACTTTCACAGCGTGCGCACCCGATTCTTTCATGATCCGAATGGCCGAGCGCAAACCTTCGCCCGAACTTCCCTGGTAGTACCCGAAAGGAATATCCACCACAACCAGTGAGCGCTTAACAGCCCGCACTACCGATGTAGCATGATAAATTATTTGATCGAGGGTAATAGGTAATGTGGTTTCATTTCCGGCCATAACGTTGCTGGCGGAGTCCCCCACGAGAATTACGTCAATGCCGGCACTATCAATTAGCTTCGCCATGCTGAAGTCGTAGGCGGTGAGCATAGATATTTTTTCTCCACGCGCTTTCATTTCCTGAAGCGTGTGTGTGGTAATTCGTTTGATTTCTTTTTTAGCGGCAGACATAGAATAAATAATCTGTAAGGGTTTGATTTCTGTTTAGTTACCGGTTGCCTGTTACCGGTTTGTTAATGAAGGTAAACGGAAAATTTCTTTTTCAACACCACTTCGATGTGGTCATTCAGCGTGGTAGAAAGTTCATAGCCCGTGTATTTGGGGAGCACCGGAAAAAGAGAATGGTTGCGGTTCACCAAAACGGCCACTTCAATTTTTTTTACGATCAAAGAGAGGAACGGCTTCATGCCGTAGGTGAGCACCCGCCCTGTGTTCAGCACATCATCCACCAGAATAATGCATTTCTTGCTTAATTCTTTTACGGGTACATCCAACTCTACTTCGCTTGTTTCAGGTGATATTTTATCTATACTGATTTTCACGGTGGTGCATTCCAATTCAGAAATGTTTTGCAATTCAGTTTGCAATAATTGTGCAAGCGTGTGCCCCTGTCCTTCGATCCCTGCCAGGATTAGTCCCTTTTCTTCAAAATTATTTTCGTAAATCTCGGAAGCCATCCGGCTTATTTTCCTGCGGATTTCCTCATCGGTAAGCACCAATGTTTTTTCGGATTGGGTTTCGGTCATGGTATCGGTATTACTTTACTTTCCTTAAACGTTGACAAAATTACCATGGATTGAAGGCTATCCACCACGTCCACATTTGAAACTTTTTCCAGCATTAATTTTTGATAAGCGGGGATATCGGAACAAACGATCCGTAAAATAAAATCGGCATGGCCGGTAACATGGTGGCACTCTACCACTTCGCGGATGTTGTTGGCAGCAGCCATAAATTTTTCAATATTTTCTTTGTTGTGGCCTTTCAGGGTAACCATCACAAAAGTGCTTACCCCAAGCCCAACGCTGGCATGGTCGAGCACGGCATGATAGCTTTTAATTACACCCGAATTTTCTAATTTTTTCACCCGCTCCAAGGTGGGAGCTGGCGAAAGGCCTATTTCTTGCGCCAATTGAGCATTGGTAATGTTGGAATTACTTTGAAGGATTTCAAGGATTTTAAGGTCGGTAGGGTCGAATTTTGCCTTCATTATGTTGGTAAAATTGGGTATTCAAGATTTTGATAGCGGTAACAATGTAGTTAAAAAACCAAATTTAATTTGGTTGATAATGAAAAGAATGTGGAGCGGTAGCAGGCGTTAACGAAGCACAAACCGAAATTCATGCTGCTTCCCGGCCATCTCCCAAATGGCTACATAAAGGCCTGCGTTATTGCCGGATAGATCCAGTTCTATCCGGTTCATTCCGGATGTGAGGGCAGGAAATGTTTGACGGAAAATTATTTGTCCCATAGAATTGGCTACGCGCAATGTGCCTGAATTTTCTGCGTCCATCACGGCATCAAAATAAATTTTTCCCGAAGTTGGGTTTGGATAGGGGGAAATTATTACCGGCTCTGTTGACAAGTTAATGCAAAGAGAATTATTGGAAGCTACAGCATCGTTCAAGGCAGATACCTCAACACATAAATAATTTTCCCTGGAATAGAGTTCAACAGGCACGATCAATTCAGATGAAGCGCCCGGGACAAGACTTAATAAAATATTGGTTTTTATTTTCAACCCGCTACTGCCGCTGACAAAAACATCAAAGCCAGAAATGTTTACGTTGCTATTGTTTTTTACTGTGATGACGGGAGAGAATGCAGATCCGGAAGAATTTTCCTGAGTGCTCAATTCCTCCAGGCTTAAATCAATTTCCGAAATAAGCACCTGAATGGTTTTGGAAAAAGTATCGGAGCAGCCTAAGTTGTTAGACGCGGTGAGTTGAACCAGGTAGTCACCAAGATCAAGAAAAGTAAAAAAAGGATTTTGATCGGTAGAGGTAGTGTTCAACGGATCATTAAACTCCCATAACACGGACGAACTGCCCGTTGATGTATTGGTAAACTGCACCAAAAGCGGTGGTGGCCCGAATGATGTTGACTCTGTAAACGAGGCAATGGGAGAGGGAGCAACAACAACATTTTTGGAAAGGGAGTATTCGCAACCCGATTCTGTATTAACTTTCATTTTAACAGGAAATGCCCCTGCGGATGAAAAAATATTGGAAGCTGGCGAACCGGTGGCTGTGTTTCCATTCCCGAAATCCCAAAACCAGGAAGTGGGCAAATCAACTCCGGTTGTGTTATCCGTAAAAATTGTTGGCAGATTGGTGCATGGAGGCGTGTATGAAAAGTTTAATGACGGAACGGGCTTCACCTCAACTGTTTTAATGGACATGGCTTCGCATGCGTTCAAACCTGTTACCGTTAAACTTACCGGGTAGCTTCCGCTTGAGGCAAACGTGTGAACTGGGTTAGGGAAAGCGTATGTGCTGCTTCCGATTATCCATAACCAGGATTGTATACCCGATGAACTTGTATTTTCAAATTGGGTAGGTTTATTTAAACAGGAAGCACCGACACTAAAATTAGCGTTAGGAGATATTGCAATATCTACCGGAAGTTGTACCGTGGCGCTGCAACCAAAGTTGGAAGTAACCTGAAGGTCAACATTATAAATCCCTGGCAAGGCAAAAGTATGGAGCGGATCTTTTTGTGTTGAAGTTGCCCCGGTGCCATCGTTAAAGGCCCAATCCCAATTGGTGATATTGCTATCCGTAAGAGGCGGGGTGTTGTCATGAAATTGAGTTGGCGTTCCTGAACAAGAGAAGGGTGGGAGATCAATAAAAAAATCCGGAGCCGGGGTAGAGATAATAGCTACAGGCAAAGTTTTTGAATTAAGGCAACCATTTGTATCTGAGGCAGATAGAAGCACATTATAGACTCCTTTGTCTGGAAATACATGGCTTGGATTGTTTTGAGTAGAGGTTTGCCCATCTCCAAAATTCCAGGTAAAATCAGCTGTGCCCACGGAATTATTTGTAAAAAGCGTTAAGTCTCCTTCACATTGATCGGTGAAGGAAAAATCAACAAGCGTTCCCGATGCTTCTACCAGGAAGTTTTTTGAGATCGTGCTGGAACAGCCGGGAATCTCTGAAGTTAAAGAAATGGAATAAGTATCTGGCAGACTAAATGTGTGATTGAAATTTTGAGTGGAAGCCTGATCAATGGCATTAACTGCCCAAGTCCAGCTCGGATTGCTCAACGGATCGAAAGTAGATTGGTTTGTAAATAAATAGTCTTGGAGGGTACAGGATTTGCCCGTAATGGTTGGAGCAGAGAAATTTGCGACTGGTTTATTAAAAATGGAAATGGGTTCTGTAGCATTATTAGTGCAGCCATTTTGCTCGATTGCAGTTAATGAAACTAAATAATCTCCGGCACTACTGTACTGATGCTGTTCGGATGGCCCTGTAGTGGATGATGTACCATCGCCAAAGTTCCAGTCATAACTCATGAGAGTGGCAATACTATTGGCGTTGAAAGAGATAGAATTATCAACACACTTCTCTGAACTTTGAATAATGCTAACACCGGATGCACTCTTATTCAAAACGCTAATTGTTGCCGAGGCAACACTCATAAGGTTTTGTGCGCTGAAGGCGGTTAGTTCAATAAAGTAGTCTCCAGATAGTTTATAAAATAAGTTTGATGGAGTGGCTGATAGGGATGTATTGATACTTACTTGGGAATCGCAATTACCCAAAAAATTAAGGTTGTAAAAACTGCCGGTAGAACTGACTGTAAAGGCTTTCCAGTTTGGGGAATCCCTTACTACTGAAATATTTCTCGCCTCACTCGTTAATACCCCCAAAGGTCCCAGGCGGGTAACAGCTGGCGATGTAGCTGATAAGTCTGTTCCAAAATCAATCCGATAGATGCCATCCGTTCGAGATCGAACTAACGCATAATATTTTTTTTGACCCTCCAAGGCAAACTCTAGATCGGCTCCGTTAGGAATACCATTGATCTGTGTAAAGGTGGGGTCGCTGAAAGGGTCTGTTCCAAAGTCAAGTTTAAAGGTTTTTGTTTTATCAAAACTTCCGACCAATCCATATAAAAACCCATTTTGCGTGATCAGTGAAATTCCGTATGGAGAAGATGAAGCTAAAGAAGTTTGTCCAATTAGTTTTGAGGATACGGGAGCGTTTTGTGGTGAGTTTCCAAAATCAATAGTACATACCGTGTTTGAGCTCAGATTAGTAATATAGGCATAATACTTTCCTCCCAGAAAAATCATTTTCACACCAGAAGGATTACTGAATTGCCCGGAAATATTGCCCAGATTATCGGATGACGTAGGAGTTGTCTTTAAACCATTGCCAAACCGCACCCTAATCAGGGTATTCCCAAATAGATTTGTAATAAAAGCATACCACGCGTCTGCAGCTTTTATCAATTCGATAGCGGCTGGAGATGAAAAGCCAGAGAGTGTGCCGAGGTTTATTATCGTTGGGGAATTACTAAGATTATTCCCAAATTCTAGCCTGTAGAGCTTGTTTCCGTTCATGTCTGTGCAGAAACCAATCCACTCGCCATTGTCATTTACAATCTTTAGGGAGTGGTAAAAAAAAGTTCCAACAGTGGGCATTGTCGTTTGCAAAAAGACAGAGGGTGAGGATATAAGATCCTCGTGGCAAAAATCCCATACATAACTCGTTGAATTAGAGGAAGTATTATAAATGAAATTTGTTTCATTTATACATACTGTTGACGAAACACCAAACCCGGCAATGGGGGTTTGAGCCACCAGCATATTCGTGGAGAGTAAGATTATGGCGATACAACAGGCTAAAAGTCGCAATGGCATCAAGAGTTTTTCCTTGGAATCAAGTATTCAATTGTGGACGAAATTGTAACCCAAAATTATCTTTTACAGAATCTTAATATAAACAGACTCAAACAGATGAATCCCGTTGCTCAAAGATAAATTCTCCGCTGGCAGCTTTAATTTTTCTTTTTCGATACTTATTGCTTTTTCAACTTCTTTGCCTAAATCTCTTTCGTTCATATCAATCAATTGAATTCCTAACTTACTCAATTTCTCCACATCTCCCCATCCTTTGTTTGTAATCACGGGTATGCTCATGGCTATTATCTCACCCAGCTTGGTTGCTGAGGAGGCCTTCTTTGAAAAGGATTGTTTGATAAAAAACACAGCGGTATTTGCCAGTGAAATATAAAGAGGAACACGATGGCGAGAGGCAGAAGTTATGATCACATCAATTTTATCCGGATAGTCACCCAATTCAATTTTATCCATCGACACAATCAGAAATTTTGCCTGTGATTTTTGCTTTCTAATTTCCGAGAAAAACCCTAACATCTCCTTGGTTAAATACCAGGTGCCCCAAGAACCAAGATATAACAGAACAAAGTCGTCATTTTTAATGCCCAGTTGAGCACGAAGCTCTTCCTGATCTTCTTTTTTTATTTTTTGGGGATTGAAAAGTTCCAGATCAACACAGGTGGGAATAACGGTAATGGGTACTGTGCTTAATTTCCACGATAAAATTTCCAGCTTGGCATTTTCTGTGAGGGAGATGGTGTGGTCGGCTTCTGTTAAAAACTCTTTCTCCTTTTTCTTAAAATATTTATAGATAAGATTGTAAAAAGGATTTTTTAAATTCCACAATCCACCCTCCACGCGTTCATCGGCCCAAAAGCCGCGCATGTCAAAAAGAAATTTGGTTTTAACTCTGCGCTTCATTCGCAGCCCAACGAGCGCGGTGATATAGCTTCGGCAATGGATAATGTCAAATGAATTTTTAGTGTGCTGTTTTAAAAGTTCCTTGTTCAATAAATAAATATCGAATAAAGTAGAGAGCACGGGAGGCTTTTTATGATAGGGCAACGGGTTCCAACGAATTTTCTTATCCGCAATTATTTTTTCAGTATTCAATTTACCGATCGAGAAAGCGGCTAGTTTTTCGAAACTGAAAATTTCAAATTCAAATCCTTTACGTTCCAGGCCCAGGATATACGGAAGAATTTGTGATTGACCCAGGGGATCGGTCAATCCATCGTAAGAAAGATAGGCAACACGAACTGGGCGATTAAGCATGACGTAATAAAAAACGTTGTGTGATGATTACAGCCCACAAGCGATTATAGAGGTAGTTTTCCCCTTTATTAAACCGATCAGCTAAACTTCGGATATAACGAACATTAAAAATGCCAGTCTTCTCCAATTGCTCTTCCGAGAGATAGTTCATCAGGTAGCTTAATTCACTTTTCATCCATTGCGCCAACGGAATACTGAAGCCCCACTTTGGCCGGTTAAAATATTGTTGTGGCACCAACTCAAAAAGCATCTTTTTCAAAAGATATTTAGTGGTCATATTCCGTTTCCTAAACGATTCGGGGAGATTGATGGCGAATTCTACAAGGCTATGATCGAGCAGCGGGCATCGGCATTCCAGGCTGTAATACATGCTGGCCCTGTCTACCTTTACCAGCAAATCGTCCCGAAGATAAAATTGAAAATCAAACAGAGCTTGCCTTTCGGCCTCCGATAAAACAGACAAGTATCGAAAATCATCATACGGCCAATCAAAATAGTAATCCTTATTCTTCAGTACCTGGTTTTGAATTTCCTCATCGGAAAAAAAATATTGTTCCTGAGAAAATATGTGACGCCTCATTTTTCCTGGCCGCACTTTCTCAAATAAATGGGCTGCCCGCTTCCAACGTTGCGATGGAAAGGAGTTCATCATTAAATGAACGGCTGGGCGCAGCGTTGACCAAAAAGGGTTTGCCAGCCTGCTGGCCCAAGTATAGCTTCCGTATCCCAGAAACAATTCGTCACCGCCATCTCCGGTAAGCGCTACGGTAACTTCCTCCCGGGCACACTTCGACACCAACATGGTGGGAATGGCAGAAGTGTCTGCAAAGGGCTCATCAAAATGCTCCAGGTATTGCTCTACCAGATTTACCGCGGTTTTTTCTTCCAGGATATATTGATGATGATCAGTGCCTAAATATTTGGCTATCCGCTCAGCATAAATGCTTTCGTTGAACTTACTTTCTTTAAACCCTATCGAAAATGTTTTAAGTCTTGCGGTTTTTGAGGCAACTGCCGTCACCAGGCTGGAGTCAATACCGCCACTTAAAAAAATGCCGAGAGGTACATCGGCCACCAGCCGGGAAGCGACTGCATCAGTAACCAACTCCTTTAATTTTCCAAAAGCCTGTGGCTCGGAAATGGTATGTGATGTTTTAAGATAATGAGATACATTCCAATAAGGAAGGATGGTAAGCTGCAAATTTGATTTTAGGACTCCATAATGCCCAGCAGGAAACTTAAAAATGTTTTCGTAAAATGTTTTGGGTTGTTGAATATATCCCAATTGAAGAAAAGAGGATACCGTTGATTTATTGATTTTAAGATTCGCTTTAACCTCGGGATGCTTCAGTAAAGCTTTTATTTCGGAAGCAAAAACAAAGAGTTTATCGGACTGAAAATAATAGAGCGGTTTTTTCCCGACCCGGTCGCGATATAAATAAAATTGGTTGGATTGAATATCATGGATCACAAAAGCAAACATGCCTTTCAGCTTATGAATAAAACCCGTTCCCCAAAGTGCGAAGGATTCTATAAGCACTTCTGTGTCTGATGATGTCCGGAGTATTATTCCAGCCTGCGCCAACTCCTTTGCAATACTCTGGTAATTGTAAATCTCACCGTTATAGACAATTACGAATCGCCTGTCTTGAGAATAAAAAGGTTGGTTTGCCCGGGCATCCAAATCAATTATGCTTAACCGTCTATGGCCAAAGGCTACCTGATTATTTACATAATAGCCGTTTGCATCGGGGCCTCGATGCTGAATGGCCTCCGTTACTGCAGTAATATCTTCTTTCGATGGTGTATTGGCCGAAAATATTCCCGCTATTCCGCACATACTATTTGGTTCACCATAAAACTATCTTCTTCAAAGCTACAATAAATCTATAGCTGACGATGACGTATGGATATTGACGGGCGGTATAGAGCAAGCTTTTGAATGCCTGCCACCGCTCACCGGAAAGGGCAAGGTGCAAAGCCAGGTATAAAGTTCGGTATGATGTGAACATACTAAGCTTCGCGCCATAATGATCCATGAATTTAGAATCGGCCTGAAGCCTGGTATCCAAAAGAGAAATGCGGGTCATTAATTTTTTTGGATCGGTAGTAATTACGCTCCGATCTTCGTGATTAATGAGGCGCGAAGTAATCTCCGGAAAAGTAAGAATAGGTACACGGGCTGCGATGCGCATCCAAAGTTCATAATCTTCCGAGCCTGACAGTTGCCTGTCTTCATCGAATGGATTTTCAAGAGCAACATCTTTACGCAAAAAAACACCCATGCAACTAAGAAAATTTCCCTCCAGTAGTTTTTCATTGACGGGGCTGGGCAACAAGGGAACTGCATCTACGCGCCCGTCCGGATGAAGCATTTCATAGTTCAAATGAAACGCTGGCGGATATTCGGCCAATAAAACTTTTTCGCGGGCGGTGGCCAAATGCCAGGGAAGAAAAATATCATCGGAGTCGAGAAAGGTGATATAATCTCCCTGTGATTTTTGTACACCAAAATTCCGGGCGGCTCCTCTTTCTGAATTTTTAATTTTAAAATATTTAATCCGTTCATCAGCCAGGTAAGGATGAACGACAGATTCGGTATTATCGGTACTTCCGTCATCTACAATAATCAGTTCAAAGTGAAAGTAAACTTGCTCCAATACCGTATCAATTGTCCTGGTAATTAAGTTTACCCGATTGTAGGTAGGCACTACCACTGAAAAAAGTATTTCAGTTGTCATACAGCTGGCTTAGTTGTTCAGTCATTTTGCTTAACGGAAATTGTTTTGCCGATTGCCTTCCACTGGCCATAAGGCGATTCCTCAATTCAACGTCATTCAAAATTCTTAAAAGTGCCTGGTAAATACTTTCAGAATCGCGGAACGGAACAACCAGGGCATTCTCCTCATTTACAATAAATTCCGGAGCTACACCCGATAATGTAAAAATTGATGGAATGCCGCTGGCTAATGCTTCAACATATGTTTGGCCAAAGGCTTCTACGTATGAATCAACAGGTACATGCACAAACACATTGAAGAGTTGATAAAGTGCAGCAAGGTCTTCTTCAAAAATTATTTCAACAAAAGAACCAGTAGGTAAAGTGCTCAATAAACTTTTTATTGGCTCCTGATAATTGCCTTGAGCATTTGCCAATAACAGTTTGGCAGTTGGGTATTGCTCCCTTATTTTTTGAAATGCTTGAATAATATGCTGCACTCCCTTCCATTGCATGTATCGGGAGATAACCCCCACCACAGGGAAATCGTGAGATAAAATATTGTATTTGGTTCGTAATGTTTTCACCCGATTAATTTCTACCAATTTGAAATAATCAAAATCAAATCCATGATGTATCAGATGAATTTTATCAGGGTCTGCTTTGTCCCAATTGGTTAAGATTTTTTCAATATTCCTGGAAATTGCCACAATGTCCGTGGCTAGCCTGTTGCATAACACATCCCATTTTCTACCGGAAGGAAATTCACGATAGTGTGTGGTAGCGTGATGCCGGGTGAACACACGCTGTTTAATTCTAAGAAGCCAGGCAGCAGAAAGCCCCAGAATGTTTGCATTCCATAAATGGGTGTGGATTGTTTTGGGTTTCTCCTTCATTAAGATCAAGAGTAGCCTAATCCATTTTCTTAGTCTGGATGGATACTGCTTATCACTGATTTCGTAGTACCGGACTGATTGGTTCTTAAGGAAGAATGAAAATTTCGATTCATCCTTTTCAAGGAGTATAAAACACAAATCAAACTTATCTCTGAGTCTAACGGCAGTCCATTCAAAAGCGAGGGCTTTGTCAATGTCAGAGATTATATAGACGATTTTTTTTTTACTCATTATTAAATTAAACCAAGATTTTGGGCAATGCTTTGCTGGCACAGCAGATAGTTATAAAAACTGCTCTGTTTAATTTCAAAAACCTGTCTGATGCCACTATTCTCATCAATATCAAAATATAAATAATCTAAGCCAGCGACTAACGATTGAATCCTTGAACCAGCTTCATCACTCAACACTTCAACAAGAAGAACCGGTCTGAACTTAGCCAAAAGTCCGTTCATGCCCTCCAGCACTTCCGGTTCATGAGTCTCTACGTCCAACTTAATCAGGTCAATTTTTTCAATTTTTTTTTCCTGAACGTAAGTAGACAGTTTTCGAACTGGAATTATCACCGGATTAGATTTAATATTTGTTGCATGCAGGTTTTTATTAACTGTAACCGAAAGAATATGATTGTCGGAAGTATCGTACACCGTGCCTTCACCATCATAATTTGAAAGTGCAACAGGCTCGGCATGAATGTTAAATCCATTAATAATGTTGTTCCTTAGCAATCTATTATACACCCGGACAATAGGTTCAAAAGCATATACATTCGACTGCGGGGAAACGGCTTTGGCCACCAGAGAATACAAACCTGAGTTAGCGCCTATATCAATAATTATTTTCTGATTTTGGCACAATTCTTTCCATAAGTTGATTGACACTCGTTCCCATCCCTTTTCAAGGCCACACCAAAACAGTTCGTTTTCTATCTGTTGTCCAAAATGATCGATGAAGAAAAACTGATCCTTGGTAACATTAACTTTAAAAATTCCTTGAAAATGGAAGTGTTGATAGATGCTCTTCGGGGGCACCCAAACAAATTTCAATAAATGAAACAGTTGTTTTTTAAATGGTAATAACCGGTAGATTCCTCTAAAAAATGACTTTATTGTAGCTAACAGAGATGGCATGTGATTTTAAAAATAGTTAAACGTAGCGCTACAAACGAACATGAAAATATATTTTGGAAAGCGAATGAATTACTAAACTGTAAAATCGGTATCGTAGCATCTTTGGCAACACAAGAAAGATGTTAAAGTTGTCGATTATTTTGGGTAATACGTTCAATGAAAAGATTGAGTACAATATTTTTTTCCCGAACCCGATTTTCACATCTACAAAAATATTTATGTAGGGATGAAGAGCTGCAACCATCTGCTGCGCTTGCCTGTATTCCCGTAGTCTTTTAATATACCCGATGCATGTTATTGGGTCATGATGAATAGCAATATTAGTTTTATCAAAAAAAACCTTGATACTCGCCTTCAAGGCACGTAATGCAAAATCAAAATCTTCTGCATCACGGAGACTTTCATCGAAACCGGAGAGCGAGAAGAACTGCTCTCTTCGCATGGAGCAATTGGCTCCAGTAAAAAATAAATTACTTTGGGTAAGTTCGTTTAATCCATCTTGATATTTTTTTGTCCACTCGTTGGAAATAAAGGCTTTATAATTTTGGATGTCAGGTTTTAACTTATCCTCTTTCTCAGTTGGATTACATGTTAAAATTCCGATGTTTTGCTCGTGGAAATTTTTATGCTTCAAAATGGAATCCGAAGCTGGCTCCATATCGTCATCATAAAAAATAAGCAGTGACCCGGTAGATTCTTTTACGCCTCTGTTTCGAACAGCAGCCCGGCCTTTATTTTCCTGGATCACTATTTTCAGGTTGCTGAAATTTTGTTCAAAAGATTTCACTACTTTCAGCGTATCGTCCGTGGAGCCATCCAACACCACGATTAATTCAAAGTCTTGCACGGTTTGGGTGAGCAAAGACTTCATCAATCGAGAGATTTTTTTTGCTCCATTATATGTGGGAATAATAACTGCAATGGGATATCTCATTCCTGTAACGATGGATTTGTCAAACCTAGTATATTTTGTCCTTAGTTAAGACGTTTTTCTCTCCACTTGTCAATTGGCATCAGGAAATACCTATGAACAAATACTGAAAATATTAAGGTTATAGCGAATAATGGAATTCCTGTTCCCAAATTTTTTGGAAACCGATTGGCAAAAATAATTAAAAGGAAGAAACAGTGGCTGATGTATAAGGGGTAGGTCAATTCCCCAAGGTATCTATCTATTTTATTTTTAGAGAACCGATAAAAAATTGCAGGAGTGGTTAGGGCTGTAAAAAGGAGGACGATCCAATCGATCTCAAAAAATCTATACAATGCAAGGATTGATATCATTAGAACAAGCAAGTACAAGGAAATTGATAGGGCAAACTCTCCTTTGAGGAAATCAATTTTATAAACTAAAATTCCGAGCAAAAACCAAAACAGCTCTGTTGGAGCGAATCTGTAAATGGTCAAATCGCCACCTACATTAAAGAAGAGAAAAAGCAAGAAGCGTAATGCCAGCACTGCGCCTATTGTACCGACTACAAAAAGTGTTTTTTGTTTTGAAACCAAAGGTGTTATTAAATAGAAATACAATTCAACTGAAACAGTCCATGCAATTGGAATGAAAAGGTAAGGTTGTAATTCTATATTCGACTGAAGTCCATTAAAAATTAAATGCCCACAATTGTTCAGTGAAAAAAAAGTAATGATATCTTGCCCAATTAAAATTATGTTAGATATCAATAATAGGATCAATGCCAATGTGCTTTCAGGTGTGTTATGATATTGATTGATATAGTACTGAAATTTTCCAAAGTCGTCCAAGGCAAAACCATAGACAATGCTTAGCCCGATAGTCATCAGAACTACCAATAGATAAAGAGGGTAAAGCCTTAAAAATCTATTGCTATAAAAATAAAAAAGCGGCCGTTGCGTGTGGCTATATTTTTCATTAAAAATCAATGCCATATAGAATCCTGAAATAATGTAAAAAGACTGCACGGCCAAATAGCCTGGCAGAAGTCGCAATCCAAAAATTGGATCGGAGTGAACAATGAGAACAGAAATCGCCAACAGAAATCTGATTAATCCCATGCTTCAGAGGATTGTTTTATGTGGTAGTTGTCCTTAGTAAATATTGAAAAATGCTGAGAAATTTTCGGTGAATCCAGGAGTAGTTTTTCACCAAAAAAATTTCAAGGTTATTTTTCATCAATATGCTTTTTGCCCCACCGCTTTTCCCCATCAAGTGAACAATTCTTGCCTCTGGCACAAAGGCGACTCGTTTTCCCTGCAAAGCAAAATCTTTGCACCACTGCATATCTTCGACATACATAAAAAAACCATCAGCAAGCTTTTGACTTGGTAGGCTAAGAAGCAGGTCTTTCCTGAACATGAAAAAAGTACCCCAAACCCAATCTGGATAAGCAACGGAATTATGATCAAAGAAGGAACCGAAAAGAAATTTCTTTATTGAAGGAAATATTTTTTGTAATCGCAATAATTCAAAAAGTGACCACCTGATTGATGGAAAACGATGACAGTTATGTTGCACTTTTCCGTCAGGATACTCCAATCTTGCAGCAGCCACAGCTACCTGAGCATTATCATCCAAAAATTTTTTGGTGGCGCTAATAGCATCGTTCAGCAAAATTGTATCGCTGTTCAATAATAAAATATACTTTCCCTTAGCCTGGGCAATACCCAAATTATTTCCTTTGGCAAATCCAATATTTTCAGAACTTTTGAGAATAATTAGGTTAGGGAACAACTTCGCAAAGTCTTCAGCGGGATGATCGGTAGATGCATTGTCAACCATAATAATTTCATAAGTAACACCTTTTGTTATGGCCTCAACGCTGCGAATGCAGTTGCCAGTAAGCTCAAACGTATTGAAATTAACTATGATTAAGGACACATCCACGGTATGGTAAGTACTCCTCACTTTATTATAGATTTGATTTTGGAAACTATTCTGGAATTTCTAATTGCTAAGTCAAGCTTAGAAAAATTAACGATGTCAATAAATTTTGATGGAGCAATCAGATTTTCGATTGACCGAGCCTCAACAAATTTTAATGCTGGCCATTGCCCTGGATCAATTGGATGAAAATTCCTAACAGTATCAAAATTTTGACTGTTTAGCGATTTCCAGAAAGCAATAAACTGGTCTATATCAAAGTCATTTTTATGCCCCCAGTTTTTCACTTTGATTAAAATATCTTCTTCGCTACGTGCCCATGATTGATGAAGTATATTGAATGCTGTGTGATAATTAAAGTAGCCATTTCTGCGGCCATACTCATATAAGGGCTTGGTGGTGGCAACGGCAATCGTTTCTATCCGGCATTTCTCTCTTCGATCGACAATTAAAAATCCATTACTCACTTTTTTAAAAATTGTTATCAACCCGCAGCAAATATTGGTGCGTTCCGATCGGATTACTCTCGCTTCAGCAAGAAATCGAACAAACAATTCAAAGTTGGTGAAGTACTCATCGCAGTCTAACTGAATGTGCCATCCTCCCTTTCCCAAAAAATCAGCCATTCGGTTTCGCTGCCCTACTTCATTTTGCATGGGCGATAAACCCAGATTGTAAAAATCTTCTTCTAAAACACTGATTTTTTTCTCTGTATCTATTTCGGATATAAATGACTGAAATTGAGATGAATTAAAATCAAACTTTTCGCCAGCCCAGGATACACGGTTTGCATCAAGAGAAAGACAAATGCTATTGGCATGTTTATAGACCAATGGAATCGAATACCGAAGCATTTCCCAATCGTACGCAATACAAAAACCTACTTTTACCGGAAGCATTGACAAATTAAATGAATTTCCTTATCCAACGTTTGGTGTGGTAACCAAGATCTAACCAGAATTTTTTGTCGGTTGGGTTTTTCACTACTGCCTGAAGGGCATATGCATATCCAATTGAAAAACGGTTTTCATGAAACGCCTGGATTGCGTTGTCGCGCAAAGTATGAATATGGTTTTCTAAAAGCCCAGGTAGTTGTTTTGTCAGGCTCACTAACTGACTAATTCTTTGTCCCGGATTCATCGACAGAAATTTATCACTGATTTCGCGCGCTAACACCTCATCCATAATAGTTTTCTTTACTCGATACCAATAATGATAAATAATGTTGTCCAGCGGTTTTAGGTTCGTTTTCGTTTGGAGAATGATGGAAAAGGCATATTGTTCACTGGCGTGGTTTTGAGTGGAAGGGAAAAATTGATCCGTGAGAGAGTAAACATCCTGAAGTAGCGATTGATGTGATTGATGAAGTGCCATAGCGCCCGCATTCCAAGAAGAAAATTCGGGCGACACCTTTATAGTGTGCCCCGCAGAAATTAAAAATCCTTTTGACATCGCTAATTTATAGAAAGTACGAAACGGAGCTCCGGCAGGCAAAGCCATTTCTTTAAGTGTGCTAAATTGATATTCATGTTTGTGCATGAAAGAAACAGCAGGTGATACTTCTGCCATTGCCTGGTGTGGATTTCCAGTAAAGAATGTATCCGAATCCACATAGAGCAAATCTCCAGTAGTCAATTGAAACGACTTTTCTATCATGGTAATTTTCATTCGATGTAGAAAATTAATTTCGCCTCGCATCGCTTTAATTTTTTCATCTGTCAGTAAAACATAGTGCACCGGGTAGCCAGTAAGAAATGATTCAAAGTATCCTGGATTATCGGTAAACAGAATTACTTTTTCAACCCATTCGGGTTTAGCAAAGCAAAAATGACTTAAGAGGCAAAAAATAGCCCTTTTGTATTCCTGCTCACGACCAAACGACTGAAGCACGATAGAATACCTCATGTCAGCTTTATTTCGGTTGAAACCCAATCAACTAACCCCGTCCCAGACCAATGACCCAAAGAGGTAAGGTCAAGTTTTGGCTTATTAATATTATTCCAAATATCAATCATGTTCATCAGACGTATATCATCGAACATGAAGATGGGTTGGGTAGAGTATTTTAATGTGTTGAAGTGATCAATAAAAATTTGCTCTTGCACTCCATCTTTGGCAGCATCAATAAAAACAAAATCGGCCTTAGACAACAGGGTACTATGAAAAGCAAACTTTTCTTTATCGGTCAGATCTCCAATAATCTGAACCAGTCGGGTATCCTCAAAATCAGAATCGCGTAAAATACAATTTGGAAATTCTTTCCAGGGCACTATATCAAAAGAATAGATCTTAGCTTCGGGCTTTAAAAATTTTTTCATCGCTAGGGCAGAATAACCGGTGGCTGTTCCGATTTCAACAATAACAGACGGCTGTAAAACCTGAACCAATGCGCTCAAAAGCTTGTAATGTTCACCGGGCCATATTTCCGGCCAGTGTGGAAATTCTGTCATTTTAGAAGCAATATCTTGGTGGCTAATTTCTCCGGCCATTGCAGCAGCTTGTATTGAAATGTCGATAAGTCTATTACTTGACGAACTCTTCCACGATTCCGTGGGAACTATTATAGACAATTGTGAATATTTTATAAGCGGTATTCTTACCAACTGCCAGCCAAAATATTTAAGAAACTTTACTACCAATTGTTTTAGCATGGTTGGTTTTTTTTATTTTCCTCCAAAAGGATGAAAGCAATGGTAAATCAAAATAGGTATTTAATAGTTTAATTCTAATAAATTCGGGAATTTTTCCAAAAGTGAAATCCGTGATGCGCTTTGTTGAATGACCAATAGGTGATAGTTTAAGATAATGGAAATATAAATGCGCCAGTCGGTTTCTGCACAGCATGTTCCATGGTCGTTGCAAAGTATAATGAATAATTACAATCTCCTTCAACAATTCTTTTAATTCATACTTGCTTGCAGCGGGTGGAACGAATGAATAAATGAAATTGTATTTCGGATTCAGCTTAAACCATTTTTTTTTTAGCACAGCATTAAGTCCGCATTGGTCAACATATCTAATTTTATCCGGATTGGTTTTTAAAAAGTCTATTGTTTTTTCTGAGATTCGTTGTTGATTCCAAAGTGTACGATTAATTAATAATACCCCAGAATTAAAATATTCACCTTCTTCATGAATGCCGAGTAATGGTTGCGATTTAACATAATTGTCGTATACAGCTGCCACCGGAAATAAATCAAGGTTCATTTCCCACAAATCATACAAGGGGTTGACAACGATGGTATCCATATCGAGATACAAAAAGCGGGTTACTATTGGAGGTAGCACAAACGAAAAATAAAGACGATAGTAAACAGACGAAGTCCACGTATTGATCAGTACGAGCTTACTGACTTCAAGGTCGGTAATTTTATAAAAACTAATTTGACTTCCATATTGATTAACATACGCTTTAATGTGATTCAGATTTGGAGCCGAAATGCCGGTTGCGATAACATGAAAAGTTATTTCCCCTCTCTGGTGATGGTGAAAAATAGAAGAAGCCAGGGCAAAAAACTGGTTATAATAATTTTGATCGAATGCCAAGGCCAGATGTATTGTGGAAGATTGGATTCGATCTGTCATCAGGTTACCAGGTTAACTTGATAACTACCATTCATTAAGACGCTTCCCCATTTCAAGGTTGAGGAATTTAGAAAAGTGTGATGTTGACTATTGATGACATTCATTTCAATAGAGTTTTGAGAAACAGCAAACCATGATGTAAATGGCTCGGTGAAATACAAATCGATTGTATATCGTCCCGAACGAAACCGGGGCACTTGGATTCGAAATTGAAATGAAAAAACACCCGGCTTGAAAGTTTTCACGTTTCCCTGAACAAAGTTAGAAAATGAAGCCACAGGAACATCATCTTTTTTAATATGTATGTCAAGCTCGAAAGGAGTTTCCCTTAAAAATTCAATGGTAACCTCGACTAAAAGTTCATTCCCCTGGAATGAAAATGAGTTTTGTTTGGTGCCATGGATGATCAATTCGTTCACACGGATGTGGGATTGGAAATAGTGCAGTGTATCGATAAGCTCTCTGTTACCAATCAGA
>Ga0315912_10001669_pt1 | contig 26162 bp, 17 predicted proteins | sample VfabasoilMG_FD_204469 | JGI IMG/M metagenome (GOLD analysis project Ga0315912, IMG submission 204469) | Garden soil microbial communities collected in Santa Monica, California, United States - V. faba soil | ecosystem: Environmental > Terrestrial > Soil > Garden | place: USA: California... | reverse complement strand
GGGCCTCGCACTTGGGACAAGCCCTCCGATCACACGCCCGTCGTCGCCGATTTGGACTGGGCAGGCTGAGCCACCCGCAGCACACGCGCGAGCAGCGCGGCCTCGGCCAGGGTCGCCCGCCCAGCCCGAAAGACGCGCTCGACCTCGGGCTCCGCCAAACGTGGCCCGACCCGCAACAGGCCGGGCAGGTAGACGATCTCACGGCACAACCCCCCCGCGCGCAGGACCCGGGGCGCCGCGCTCGCCAGCACGCTTGCTGGCACGCCCTCGCGATGGAGTGCGAGAAGGGTCTCACCCAGAGGGCGGCCGTCCAGCACGTCGGCCGCCAGAACGTGGCGCACGGCGATCTCGTACCGACGAGTCCGATCCAGGTGACCTCCCACTTGCTCCAGGTGGAGCGCGCGTCCTTCTTCATCCCCGTCCGCCCCGCGCGGCCCGATGCGCAGAGGGCAGCCATTTTCCCGTGCCGCCTGCCGCGGCAGCCAGTGCCCGTGGACCTCGTGCGTGAAGATGCGCGCCGCCTCCGCAGCCGTCACCCGCGCGCCCCGACGCACCAAGAGACACTTTTCGGTGACGGCAGCACGAGCCGCCAGCTCGACCTCGCGCACGGGGGCGGCCACCCCGGCTCTCTCGCACAGGCGCCGGAGCTCCCCCGCGAGATCGACGAGACCCGCGTCGGTTCGCCCAGCATCGAGCGGCGCGAGCTCGTCCGGCGCGAGCGGCGGGCCCTCCCGAAGCCACTCTCGGGCCAGAGCATCTGCAGAAGCGCGCGCTCCGCTGGTGCCGTCCTGGAAGCGCCGAGCGGACAGGCCAAGCAGGGCACTCGTGCCCCGCGCCTCGATGATCTGCACCTCCAGCAGGAGCTCCTCGGCACGCTCGGCCAGGATGCGGGCGACCTGCGCAGCCAGCCCGCCCGCCCCGGCTAGGTTCTGACAGGCCCGCTCAATCCGCTGAAGGCGCGCGGATTCGAGGGCCAGCGTGGGCCAGCGTGGAAAATCGAGCACCGGCACGAGGTCCAGGGGGCTCGGAGCCCTCGCCAGGAGGGCCTGTCCAAGCCGAGCCTCCTCGCGGGCCCGACCGAGCGGACGGCAGGCGTCGAGCAAGCCCACGCGCGCTTCGATGACGAGTAGCTCGTCTTCGAGTCGCGCCAGCTCGTTCAAAGCTTGCTCGCAGCCAGGTTCGAGAGCTCGCTACGCTCGCCCTTGGTCAGCACGACATGTCCAGCCAACGACTCGTCACGCAGACGATCCGCGACCACCGCCAAGCCGTTGCTGGTCGCATCCACGTACGGATTGTCGATCTGGTACGGATCGCCGGTCAGCACGATCTTCGTTCCCTCGCCGCAGCGCGTGACCACCGTCTTCACTTCGTGGGGGGTCAAGTTCTGGGCCTCGTCGACGATGACGAACTGCTGCGGCAGGCTGCGACCGCGAATGTAGGTCAGAGGCTCGACCTGGATCTGGCCGCTGTCGAGCAACTCCTCGAAGCCACGAAAGCCCCGGCGCTTGTTGCCCCCGGCGACCAGTAGGTATTCGAGGTTGTCGTAGAGGGGCTGCATCCATGGCGCCAACTTCTCCTCGATATCACCGGGCAAGAAGCCGATGTCGCGCCCCATGGGCATCACCGGGCGACTGATGAGGAGACGAGAGAAGGCGCCCTCTTCGACCACGCGGCTCAGCCCGGCTGCGAGCGCGAGCAGCGTTTTCCCGGTGCCAGCCATGCCGAGCAGCGTGACGAGCCGGACCGAATCGTCCAAGAGCAGGTCGAGAGCAAACGCCTGCTCGCGATTGCGCGCCCGAATTCCGGCCACACCCTCACGCGGGGTGATCAGGGCGCGCACGGTCTTGGTCTTCGCCTCGTAGCGCCCTAACCCCGTTCGACTCCCGGCGCCCGGCCCGCGCAGCATGACGCTCCCGTTGGCAGGGATGGACCGTTCCGAAGTGACCTCCATCAGGCCGTGCTTGAAAAAATCATCCAGCTGCTCGGCGCTCACCTCGAGGTCGGCGATGTCGGACTCCAGCGCATCGGGATCGACCGTCTGGTTCTCGTAGGCCTGCGTCTCCAGACCGAGCGCGTCGGCCCGGATGCGCAGCGAGACGTCCATGGTGACGAAAATGGTGCGAGCAGCCTGGTTTTCGTCGCGCAAGTTGAGGGCGGTTTGCAAGATGGCGTGATCGCCCGAGTCGGGGTTCAGCGCGATGGCCAGGACCGGACGCTCCTTGGGCACGTGGACGCGCAGCGTGCCCCCATCACCCACCGGGACGCCGTTCGACAGGCAGCCATGTTGCTCGCGCAGTCCGTCCAGATGCCGCACCACGGCGCGAGCATTCCGCCCGCGCTCCGCGCTGTCGCGCTTGAAGGTGTCGATCTCCTCGATGACGTAGATCGGAATGATGAGGTCGTTGTCTTCGAACTTGAAGATAGACTGCGGGTCGTGAAGCAAGACGTTGGTATCGAGGACGTAGTTCTTCTTCATTTGGACTGATTTCTCTGCGAGCTTCTCGCTGACCGAGGCGGCCGAAAGCCGCTACGAACAGGGACTAGCCGGCAACGGTGACGCTGGCAACGAAGGCGGATTCCCTGCCCCCCGGACCTTCCCAGGCATTGGGTGGATCCAACTTGGGCGTTTTCGCTGTAGCGTGGAGGGGCGTGAATCGGAAAGCGGCCTGGCTCATTCCCACCGTCCTCACGGGCTACGTCGCGCTCTACGCGCTCGGGGAGCAGACCGCTTGGTGGCACTTCATCGTCTTGCTTGCACCGGTACTGGTGGGGGTGGTCTGGCGCAGGGCACCGCTCAGAGGGCTGCTCGCGGTCCAGGCGAGCGCGGAAGGCCCCTTGGCACTGCTCACGCTCGGCGTCGGCCTCTACCTGCCCACCCTGGTCGGGCGACCGGGCGACGCCTTCCTGCAGGCCGCCGCGGCAGCAGGGCTCGGTCTCGTCACCATCGCGCCCTTGCTCGGCCTGGCGAGCTTGCCCTCGGCTAGCAAGTTGCTCACCGCGCCAGCAGTGGCCGTCTCCGTGGACGCTGCGGTAGCCGCGGGCGTCATCTGGTCGGTGGCGTGCCTGGTGTCCCTCGCGCGCGCTCTCTGGCCGGGGTCGGTGGACCTGGACCCGCCGGCGCTCGACACGACGTTCTTGTTCGCCGCGCTCGGCAGCTTGCTCCTCGTCACCGCCAGCCTGCTGCGCGCCCGCCTCCTGCGCGCTGCGGAGCTCGGACTCTCCGATCGCACCGGGGCTGGCCTTGCCATCGCCGTGGCCGGCAGCAGCGTTGGCGCCGGCTCCGGCCTGATCCAAGCCGCCAATGCCGACAGCGCAGCCTGCCTCACGCTGCTGGTCACCTCGTCGCTCGTCGTCTACTGCTTGGCCGATCCTGCTCCGGCCCGCGTGGCCCAGCTGACGCGCGGAGGCCTCGCCGTGGTCCTGCTCGGCGCACCGACTGCCCTCGGTGGCGCTTGGCTGGCGCTGGACCTTCCGAACCAGGCGGCCAGGGTTGCGCTCCTGGTTTCGGCCGCTTCGGTCGGCGTCGGTCTCTGGGCGGCACGTCTGGCCAAACCGCTCGGTCCGGCCGGCTCGCGCTGGATCGACGCCATGCAAGCAGCCATGGTCAAAGCCCTGCACCCGGAGCCGGACCTCGGCCTCCGGGGTGCCCTCACGGCACTACGCCAGGCCGAACGGCGCGCGCGCGAGCGACCTGAGCTATTTCGCCACGATCCGCCTGCTCTGCTCTCGGTCGACGTGGCCGGTTACCTCTCCATCACACCCGCGGAGTTCCCCTCCTTCATCCACCAGCTGGCTAGCCAGGAGCCCGGAAGAACGCTGCGGCGAGAGGCAGTGCTCGCCGCCCAGGTTCGCCGCCCCGACCTGCGCCCCGCAGCCGTCTGGTTCGCCGCACACGATGCCAAGAGCGCAACCGCGCTTTCGGACGACGACGGCCCGGTAGGCCTTCTGGTCCTCCCCGCCGGCAGGCGAAAGACCACCCTGGTCACCGAGGAAGTTCTCGCGCTCGAAGCGCTCACCGATCGCATGACGGGGCTACTCAGCGTGACTTCGGCGCTCGCCCGGGCCCACGAACGACAGCTCGACGCAGAGAGACAGGCCCGCTCGGCCGACGAGCACATCGTCGGCCTGGCAGCACGCCTCTCGGATCAGACGGAGGCCGGACGGCGAGAGGCCGAGCTCTTGGCAGCAGTCGTGGAGCGCACGGCTCACGGACCAGCAGCCGTGCAGGCGCTGCAGGCCCTGGAGCAGAGCTCGAGGCAGCCGATCCTGTGCCTGGACGTGCCACCAGGGGCAGACGCCATCGCATGGGCGGCACACGTGCACCTGGCTCGGGGGCCCGCGGCTGGACCCTTCGTCGTCGTGGACTGCACGTCACCGCATGCACGGTCCGCCGAGTGGTGGCTGGAGCGCGGGGCGGCCGCGCCCCTGAGTCGGGCAGCCACCGGAACCTTGGTTCTGCTCTGGGCCCATTCGCTCGGCGAGGCGACCAAGGCGGCACTGCTCGAAGCGTACGCCGGCGCAGAGCGCGTGCACCTGATTCTGGTTGGACCTGGAGAGGACGTGCACCCCGACCTCGTCGGTCCGCACCTCGCCATCCCGACGCTCGAAGAGCGTGCGGAGGATCTGCAGTCGATCATCCTGTTCGAGCTCACACGGCTCGGCCTGGTCACACGCGGCGCCCCACTCGGCATTGCTCGACCGGCGCTTTCGGCACTCCTCGACCGTCCATGGACAGGAGGAGAGCTCGAGCTCCGCGGCGTCCTTGCGGCCTGTGCGTCGCGCACGAGCGGCGACCTGGTCTCTTTGCGTGACCTCGAGCAGGCGCTGGCGCTCGAGGGTGATCCGCCCGAGCTCGGCATGCCCGGACCACCCTCCCAGCCGCCGCTGCGCACGCGAGCCCGCCGTCCACCCAGATCGCGAGCCAACTGAGCGCGGGCCAACAGATCGCGGGCTAACTGAGCGCGGGCCAACCGAGCGCGGGCAAACAGATCGCGAGCAAGGAGCGCGGGCGCACGCCGCGTCCCCGTCTGCGATTCGACGTGCGCCCGCTCGAGGCTTACGCTCGCTCGGCATGTTCCTTCCCGCCTCGTTCGATCAGGCACTGGACGGCCGCTACCAGGTGGAGCACCAGGTGGGCGCGGGTAGTAGCGGGATCGTCTATCGAGCCTTCGATCTCAAGGAAGGGCGGCAGGTTGCGCTCAAGATCCTGACCGCGGACCAAGAGGAGGGCAGCCAGGACAATTCCGCAACGCGAGAGGCCGAGCTCTTGGCGGGTCTGAACCACCCGGGGATCGTCCGCATCTGGGACGCTGGCACCCTGCGCGACCTCGGTCGCCCCTACCTGTGCATGGAATGGCTGGAGGGGCTCGATCTCGCCACTCACCAGCGCAACGCGCCGCTCGGCATGCGCCAAGCAACTGCCCTCGGCGTGCTCCTGGCGCGCGCCCTCGCCTGCGCCCACGACGGCGGGCTTTTGCACCGCGACATCAAGCCGGCGAACATCCTCTTGCGGCGGCGGGGCTCCGGCGGGGATCTGGTGCCCGAGCTCGATTTCGAGCCGGTACTGATCGACTTCGGAGTCGCCGCCCGCGCGGGATACTCGGATCGCGCAGGGACGCTGGCCTACATGTCGCCCGAGCAGGCCCGCGGCGACAGCGCCATCGACCACCGCTCGGACCTGTATTCGCTGGGCGCCACGTTGTTCGAGCTCTTGGTGGGGCACCCGCCCCACCAGGGCGCCAGCGCCATTGCCACGCTCGCCCGCTTGGCCACGACGCCGGCCGCGCGCATGTCGACGTTCAAGCCGAACCTGCCGTCGAGCCTGGACGACGCGATCGATGGGCTCTTGCAGACCGACCCTGACAATCGCCCGGACTCCGCACGCACGCTCGAGAAGTCGCTGCTCGATTCGCTGGCCGAAGCCTCGCGCGTGAGCTGGCCGGCGGAGGAGATGTCGGTCCGAACCTCTACCTCCGGCAGTCGGCTAGTGACCACGCTCGTCGCGCTGGGGTTTTCCGATCGAGAGGGGCAACGCGCCGCCGTCACCGCCTTGCGAGCGGAAGGTGCGATGGCCGTTCCCCTGGGAAAGGATGCGATCGTTGCGCACCTCGGCGTGGAGCGAGCGACCGGGGGTGAGGCGCAAGTGGCACTGCGCATGGGTCACCAGCTGGCGGCGCAGGGAGCAGCGGTCGGGGTGGCGAGTGGGCGAGCCCGCTTGGCGCCGGGCGCGACCGGGGTTCACCCCGTAGGCGAGGTCGTTGACCGCGCGGCATCCCTGGCCCGTACCGCCGGGCCCGCACAAACCATCTCGGATGCTACGACCTCCGAGCTCGGCCGGGGGCGCTACGATTTTCGCATGCGCAGCGACGGCGCTGCCATCGTGGGCGAGAGAGTCTCGAGGCCGGCCGGAGACCGGAGCGGCGGCGCGCCCTTCGTGGGGCGCGAGGCGGAGCTGGCTCAGATCCTGGCGGCGCACCAGCGGGCCCTCAACGATCGGAGCTCGCTCGTGGTGTCTCTCACCGGACCGCCGGGCATCGGCAAGACGCGCTTGCAGAAGGAAGCCGTTGCCCGCATTGCTAGCCGCTCCGACGCATCGCGCGTGCTCGTGCGACGAAGCGAAGCCTACGGCCGACGTCACGTGCTGGGCACCGCCGCAGACATCCTGCGCGGACTCGTCGGAGTCCGAAAGGCTGCTCGCCTCGACGAGGCGGAAGCGGCCCTGGTGGATCACTTCGGTCCCCAGACCCTGAGCGACCTCTCGACCGATCAACGCCGCCTGCTCGCGCAACTTCTCGCCGACGATCGCATCCCCAGCGACGCGGATTCCAAAGCATCGCGCGACGCCCTCTGGATCGCGATGACCGACCTGGTCCTGCGCGTGCTCTCGGACGAATCGCTCGTCTTGGTGATGGAGGACTTACAGTGGGCCGACAGCGAGTCCATCGCCTGGCTCGATCACCTGGTCGGCCGCTCGGCTCGCCATCCGCTCGTGCTCGTGGCCTGCGTGCGCCCACATTTCTGGCAAGACGAGCCGGCCCGCTTCACCCAGCGCGGCCACATTCGCATCGACCTGCGCCCCATTTCCCACAAGGCCGTGCGCACGATCGCCGAGGCCATGCTGGGGGACCGCGCTAGTCGAGACTCCGTCGACGACATCGTTGCGCGCGCGGGCGGTTCGCCCTTGTTCGCCGAGGAGCTGGCGCGCCTCACTGCCGCCGGAAAGCCCAGGGCCAACGCACCCACCATCGAAGCGGCCATTCAGGCGAGCTTGGATGCAACCCCTCCCACCTGTCGCGACGCCGTGGCGCGCCTATCGGTCTTCGGACAGTCGTGCTTCGAGGAAAGCCTGCCGGCGCTGGGCCTGGTGGATCCGCCTGCCGACCTCATGCAGCAGCTGATTGGGCAGGAGATCCTGGTGCAGCAGAACGCGAGCCGATTTCCAGAGACGGCGGAGTACCTGTTCAAACACGCGCTCGTGCGCGACGTCGCCTACGCGTCCCTCGACGAAGAGCACAAGCGTGATCTGCACCTGCGCGCCGGCCGCTGGCTGTCGATGCTGGGCGAAGACGCGGCCACCGTGGCCGGACACCTGGATCTCGGCGGCGCGCCTCAGGAGGCGGCGAAGTACTGGGCGCGTGCCGCCAAGCGTGCCCTGGGCGCGAACGCGCTCAGCGATGCGCTGACGATGGCCGAACGGGCAATGGCCTTTGCCGAGACCAAGGAGGACGCTTTTCTGTGGGCCAGCTACCTGGATCAAGCCTGGGCCCGCATGGACCCGCGTGCGGCGGAAAGAGAAACTGCGATTCACACCATGGAGGTGTCCGCCCACGATGTCGCCAGTGACCTCATCGCACGCGCGAGTCGAGCTCGCTACGACGACGCGCGTGGCACGAACGCCGAAGTAGTGCAGGCGCTCTCCGACATCCGCGTGCAGGCAGAGGCTCATGGTCTGCACGAGGTCGTTGCCAGTTGCTCGGCGGCGCTCGCCTCTCGCGCGGCCTACGGCGGCGACTTCGCGACCGCGGAACGGGAGGCCGAGCGCCTGCTCGGCAGCGGTCTCAGCGACATTCCCGGCGCGCAAGTCGACGCCCACCAAGCGCTCGCCATCGTGCGCCAGGCCCGAGGCCAGGTGACGGCCGCGCTCGAAGCACGAAAGATGGCGGCCGAAGCGGCCCGCCGCTCCGGGTTGATGGAGCGCGAGGCCATGCTCACGACCAACGTGGGGTTCTCGCTGTCGACGATCGGAGCGCGTCAGGAGGCGCGCGATGCGCTCGAGCGGGGCCTCTTGCTCGCCGAGTCCATCGGCAGCTCGGGGGCGATGCGACACGCGCAAATGAACCTGCTCGGTTGGGCCAGCCTCTACGGCAGCGATCGGCGCCTCGAATCCTTCTTGGTCGAGACGCGTGCCGAGGCCGACGCTGCTGCAACCGGATTCTGGACCTCGCCCGATCGCTCGAACCTGGGCGTGCTGTTTTACCGGGGAGTCGAGCTCTTGAGCTCCGCGCAAGAAACCAATCGCGCCCGCGCACTGGTCCTCTTGCGCACTGCAGCCGAGAACTACAGGCAGGTGGGGTACAACGACCTCTTGCCCGTGGCGCTCGGCATGTGGGCGGAAGCAGAACGCCTGAGCGGGTCACTCGACAGCGCGGAGGCCATTGGCCGCGAGGCGGCAGACCTTCTGGCGCAGGGCGCCCCGAGCTTGCTCAACGAAGCCCCGGTCTTCCTCACCCTGTACCGAGTCTACCTCGACCTCGGCCGCGATCAGGACGCACACGCGGTCCTGGTGAGGGGGCTGAGCCCGCTCATGCGCCGCCTCAACGGGCTGGCGGGCTCGCAGTATGCACGCGGGTTCGTCACCGAGCTGCGCCACAACGTCGAGTTCGTGACGGCCGCCGAGGCAGCCGGGGTGTTGCCGGAAGCGATCCACCGTCTGCTCACCGGCTAGCGGGCTGCGCGCACGCCGGCGCAGGGTCAGGCGCTTTGGCTTCTGACCACTCGGGGCGGCCTGCGGGCGCTCGCTCCAGCTTCGTCCCGTTCCACGCGGCCGTCCTTCATGCGCACCACGCGGGGCATGCTCTCGGCGAAGGTCGGGTTGTGGGTGACCACCACGATAGTCGTGCCGTGCCGCTCGTTGATGTCGAAGAACAGATCGTGGACCGCGTCGCCCGTCGTGCTGTCGAGGTTCCCCGTCGGTTCGTCAGCGAGCAGAAGCTTCGGCTCGAGGACCAGGGCGCGGGCCACTGCAACGCGTTGCTGCTCGCCGCCGCTCATTTCGCCGGGGCGATGGGTGGCGCGGTGCCCGACACCTACCTCGTCGAGCAAGGCCTTGGCGCGCTTTTCCATCTCGCGCCGCGAGCGCCCTTGAATGAGCCCCGGCAGCATGACGTTCTCGAGCGCGTCGAACTCCGGAAGCAGGTGATGGAACTGGAAGACGAACCCGATCTCGCGGTTGCGCACGGCTGCCAGGCGAGTGGAGCTCATCTTCGTCAGCTCCTCACCGGCCAAGCGGATGCGCCCGCTCGAGGGCAGATCCAAGGTACCGATACAATGCAAGAGGGTGCTTTTGCCGGCACCCGACGCGCCCACGATGGACAGGAACTCTCCAGCGTAGATGTTGAGGTCGATCCCGCGCAGAACCTCCAGCGTCTGCCCCATGTGCAGGAAGGACTTGTGCAAGTCCTCGATCAAGACGAGCGCTTCCTCGGGCTCCGTGCCGGGGGCCGTCAAATGCCCGCGAAGGCCGGGGCGGTCGGCAGCTTTTTCGGGCGTTTCCAAGGGCTCGGCCATTTCTGCCTCACTCGTAGCGGATGCCGTCGACGGGGCGCAAACGACTGGCGGCCCGAGCTGGATAGAGCGTAGCCAGCGTCGTGATGCCGAAGGCGCAAAGGGCGATCAAGAAGTAGTCGAACTCTTCGACGCTGACCGGCAAGCGCTCGATGTAGTAGACTTCCGGGTCCAGCCGCACACCGAAGTGCTTCAGGCTCTGCATCAGCGTGTAGCCGATGGTGACGCCGGCGATCGTGCCAATGCCGCCGATCAGCATGCCCTCGCTGATGAACAGCCGCAAAATACCTCGATCGCTGGCGCCCATGGCCTTGAGAATCGCGATTTCCTTGCTCTTCTCCGTGACCATCAAGAGCAAGGTACAGATGATGCAAAAGCTGGCGACCAAGATGGCGATCGACAGCACGAGGAAGGTCGCGATCTTCTCCAGCTTGAGCGCGCTGAACAAGCTGCGGTTCATCTCCTCCCAGTGGCGAACCGAAAGCTCGGGGCGCTCGATGGCGGCGCGAACGGCCTCGGTAACCCGGCTCACGTCCTCAATCCGCTTGGCGCGCACGTCGATGGCGGTCGTCAACTGTCCGAGGTCGAGGATTTCCTGCGCAACCTCCTGCTTCACGTAGGCCTGCGACACGTCGTACTCGTACATGCCCGTGTAGAAGATGCCGGCAACACGGAACTTGCGCGTGCGCGGCATGATCCCCATCGGGCCCAAATCACCCATCGGCGACACCACGGTGAGCACGTCGCCGACGTATGCGTGCAGGCTGCGCGCAAGCTCGCGGCCGAGCACGATGCCAGGGTAAACATCGGGCGGCGAAGAGTCGGTATCGCCAACCTTGATCAAGTCCGACCTGCCCTTGAGATAGACCTCCCCGGACGTGCCAATGCCGATGGGCGTCTCCGGCGGCAACAGGCGAAGCCGCAGCGGATCGTCCAAGAGATCGAACGAGCCCACTTCCATATGGCGGGGGATGTCGATGACGGCAGCGACGGACTGGGTCTCGACGCCACGCAGGACCATGCCCGCCGTGTCGGTCGAGCTCGACGCCATCACCTCGCCTTGCGCGACCGGCATTGCGGCCAGGACGCCTGGGGTGGCGCGGACGTCGTCCAGGACCTGACGCCAGAAATCGAAGCCCCCGGCGTGCGGCAGCTCGACACGGATCTGCGCGTTGTTATTGAGGATCTTGTCCTTGAGGTCGGCTCCGAATCCACCCATCACGCTGACGACGCAGCAGAGCACGAGCGAGCTCAGGCAGACGCCGAGGATGGAGAGCGCAGAAATCACGGTCAAAAAGCCGCTCTTCTTCGATCGCACGTGACGAACGGCCACGAAGGCAACGAAGTCTCCCTGCTCGAGCTTCTGCAAAACTCGTGGCACCACCAAGCACAGCACGAAGACACTGAGCAGCATCGCCGACAGCGCCGCCGACGCGCGCACCACTTGATCGACCAGATCGAACCGTGCGCCCACGGACTGTGGCAGCGAAAATGCCCACGTGCCGAGACCGAGAGTGGTGAGGAAGAAGAGGACGGTGAGCCCACGCAGGAGCCCCTGCGCCGTCCTGCCACCCAGCCGATAGAGCGCCCACAGCACGAGTGCGAACAGCAGGATCGCCAGCGTGATGCCAAGGGCGACGCGCACACCGAACGGCCAGGCCTCGATGGCGTGCCAGACTTCCAGCGCTAGCGCGAACGCTGGCTTGTCCTTGCCGATACCGTGGACCAACGCTTCAGCTTCCTTCCGGGCGCAGCAGCGGGAAAGTGATCACGTCGCGGATCGAGGCTTGCGAGCATAGGGTCATGATCAGCCTGTCGATGCCCATGCCGAAACCTCCGGCCGGGGGCATGCCGTGCTCCAGGGCGCGCACGTAGTCCTCGTCGAAGTCCATCGTCTCGTCCTGACCGCGACTCTTGCGCTCCACCTGGTCGCGAAAGCGGGCAGCCTGATCGTCGGGGTCGTTCAGCTCCGAGAACGCATTGCACAGCTCTCGACCCTCCACGAAGAGCTCGAAGCGATCCACCAGGCTCGGATCCTCGTCCTTCTTGCGCGCCAAGGGCGAGACCTCGAGCGGGTGATCGACGATGAAGACCGGTACGCTCTTCGAGCCGTCGGCGCTGCGGTGGTCCTCGGTCAAGAACGGCTCCGCGAGATACTCGTAGGCCATGAAGGTGCGGTCGCCGTCACTCGAGGCATGGCCGAGCGCCCGCCGAAAGTTCCCCCAGTCGATCTTGCGTCGACTCTGCGCGGCGAGGCTGCGCACGAGCTCGTCTCCGGCCGCACGCACCTCCGGTGCGGTGCTCTCCCCAGCCGCCAAAATCGCGAACTTTTCGGTGACGGAGGCAGGCTCGAGACCACAGGCTTCGAGCGCCCGCGTCACCGCAGCACGCATCGGCACGCGTGCGAAGGGCTCGCGCAACGTGAACCGACGAGCCTCCACCCAGCCACGGTAGACGGCTCCTTGCCCGCGTGCTTCGAGCTCCCGCTCGAGCTCGCCATCGATGAAGCGGAGCATGTCCTCGGTCATCGCCATCAACGTCTCGTAGTTGGCGTATGCCTCGTACAGCTCGACCATGGTGAACTCCGGGTTGTGCCGGGTGCTGATGCCCTCGTTCCGATAGCAGCGGCCAATCTCGTAGACGCGCTCGAGCCCACCCACGAGCAGACGCTTGAGATAGAGCTCCGGCGCGATGCGCAGGAACAGCTCCATGTCGAGCGCGTTGTGGTGCGTGTGAAACGGCCGCGCGGCCGCGCCGCCAATCAGGCTGTGCAAGGACGGAGTCTCGACTTCGACGAACCCGCGCTGGTCGAGGAAGCGGCGCAGGGCGCGCAGGATGAACCCCCTCGAGCGCACGACCTCCAGCACCTCGGGGCTCGAAACCATGTCGACGTAGCGACGCCGGTAGCGCAGGTCCACGTCCGAAAGACCGTGCCACTTGTCGGGAGGCGGGCGGAGCGCCTTCGCCACCAAGGAGAGCTCCGTCACCTCGATCGAGAGCTCCCCCGTCTTGGTCACCATGGGCATGCCGCGCGCCTCGATGTGATCCCAGAGGTCGATGTCCTTGAGGCCGTCGAAATCGGCAAGCTTGTCCTGGCGAGCGAACAGCTGGATCTCGCCGCTCATGTCGCGCAGGCGCAGGAAGCTTGCCTTGCCAAAACCACGCCTTGCCACCAAGCGCCCGAGCACCACGACCGGGCCCTCTGAGGAGGCGAGCTTGTCGACGGTTTCGGCAGAGTAGCCCTCGCCTTGACGGGCAGTGTCGAAGGCCTGCCGCACGTCCAGGATCAAGCTGCGCTGGGCGCGCGCCACCTGGTTCTTGAACGGATCCGCTCCGCGCGCGCGCAGCTTTTCGGCCTTGTCGCGCCGCGCCCGCACCAGGGCTTCCTCGGGTCCATCGCTCGGCGGCTCACTACCTTCTGCCTTGTCGGTCACGACATGCTCCCTGCTGCGCTAGTCCGTGATGGCGCCCGTCGGCGCCTTCTGATTTCGATCGGCCGTCTGCATCAGGTAACCCTCGATGAACTCGTCGAGGTCGCCATCGAGGACGTTCTGCACGTCGCTGCGCTCGATCTCGCTGCGCAGGTCCTTCACTAGTTGGTAAGGCTGGAGGACATACGAGCGGATCTGGTGGCCCCACGCGATGTCGCCCTTCGCTGCCTCGTAGGCAGCCTGGGCATCCTTGCGCTTGAGCTCCTCCAGCTCGTAGAGCTTCGCCTTCAGCATCTTCATCGCCATCGCACGATTCTGATGCTGGCTGCGCTCGGCGCGACAGGCGATGTTGATGCCGGTGGGGATGTGCTTGATGCGCACGGCCGTTTCGACCTTGTTCACGTTCTGGCCGCCCTTGCCGCCCGCGCGCATGGTGGAGATTTCCAAGTCGGCATCCTTGACCTCGATGTCGATCTCCTCGTCGATGTCCGGCGTGACTTCTATCGCGGTAAAGCTCGTATGGCGACGGGCCGCCGAATCGAAGGGACTGATGCGCACCAGGCGGTGTACACCCATTTCCGCGCGCAAGTAGCCGTACGCGTTCTGTCCCGTGACCAGGATCGACGCGCCCGCGATGCCGGCTTCGTCACCAGGCTCGTAGTCGAGAACCTCGGTCTTGAAGCCGCGGCGCTCCGCCCAGCGCAGGTACATGCGGAGCAGCATTTCGCCCCAATCCTTCGCCTCGGTGCCGCCGCTGCCGGGGTGGATGGCGACGATGGCGTTGGCGTGATCGACCGGCCCGGAGAGCATGCGCTCCAGCTCGGACTTCTTCACGCGGGACTCCAGCGCTGGCAGCTCGGCCATCACGTCGGCCACCACGCTCTCGTCGCCCTCCTCGATCCCCAGCTCGAGCAGCTCCGCGGAATCGCCGACGCTTCGGCTCAGGCCCTCGATCAGGTCGATCTTGCCCTGTGCGATGGCGCGCTGCCGCATGTGTGCCTGCGCCTTCTCCTGATCGTTCCAGAAACCGGGCGCGGTGGAGAGCTGTTCCAGCTCGTCGACTTCTCGCTTCAGCCTGGGGACGTCAAAGAGACCCCCTTAGCGCATCGATACGCCTTTGGAGGTCCTTGATTTGTGCCCTAGCCTCGGCGGACATGAGAGAGCGCATTTACCCGCTCGGAGGCAGGATGCAAACCCTGGCTGCAGGCTAGCCGGGAAGGCGGGGCGCAGGAGCTTCGAAATCGACGGCCACGATGCGCGTCGCGTGCGCTCGCATGTACAGGGCCACTTCGCGGTGAACGGGATGCTCCTGGTACAGGGCGAGCCCCGCGCGGTCGGCGTGGCGCGTCACCAGTCCGAGCTGGAAAGACCGCTCGGAGCGCGTGAAGTCGAGTCCGGCCTCGAGGCCCAGAAGCGCGGGAATGCGACCTTGCATGTCTTCGAGAAGGCGAAAGGCCGTTTCGGCTTCTTCCGGCGTGGAAAAGTCGAAGCACACGATATGGGTGACCATGGGCCGAGGCTAACCCCGATGCCGTCACCGTGCACGAGGTGCGGCGTAGGCTCGCAGCGTCTCCTCGCCACGAAACCACCCGTCCGTGAGCAAGTAGAGCACGAGGCGTGCGCGTTCGGCGGCAAGCTCGACCTTTTCGCGCTCTTCCTCGTGCTCCTCCTCCTCGAAGTGCTCGCTCTCGCTTCTGGCGAGCGCCCGCACGTACGTCAGAAGCTCCTGTCCGACGCGGGCGCGAAGCTCGGCGCGCTCTACGAGGAGCTGCTGGCGTGCGCGCTCGAGCGCGACCTCCTGACCAGAATGCAGGAGGCGCTCGAGATGAAAGGTGAGCCTCACCTCGACCAAGGAATCGCTGGCATCGCGCAGCGTTTCGTCGCTGGGCACGAGCCCCGCGGAGTCGACCGACCGCGTCTGGTCGATCCCGGTGGCGCCCCGCAGCCTGAGCTCGGGCGCAAGCCCCGACCAGCGTGAGCGCTGGCCAATCGACGCCAGTCGTCCGAGCGCCCGTGCAAACCCCGCGGCCTTCTCGGCGCGCTCGATCGCGTCCTCGAGCAGATCGAGCGGCACACGATCGAATCCACCACCGTGCCGCTCCGCCTGGCGCGGTCCGTCGTCCACGGGGGGCAACGCCTCGGCGTGCTCCCTCGCATGGGGCTCTGCCTCGGGCGCTTCATCGGGGGGCGGGAGGTCCGAGGCCGTTTGCGCGACGAGAACCTGGCCAGAGCGGGGCTCGCCAGCTGCGGCCGGATCGCGCCGGGGCGGTGGCGGGGCGGTCGGGCGGGGCGACCGGGCGGGCGGGGGGTCTTCGTCGCTCGCCCGCGGACGGGCCCCGAGCGGCAGGGTGAGCAGCGCCAGCACGTAGTCACCAGAGCCCAGCTCAGGCGAGGCTCCGGCCTCGCTCGGGGCAGGACGCATTCGACGACCGGCGGCAAGCTCCAGGGCTGCCCCGCTCGGGACGGGCCAGAACGGAGTATCCCAAGCCGGGACCCAGTCGAGGTCGACCGGGTCCTGGTCCTCCTGGACCTCCTGCGCTGGCGCAGGGGCCCCGCAGACGAGCAGGGACAGAACGAGTCGGAGGAAGGGGCGCAGCGAGCGCATCCCCTCCCCTCGGCCGGAGCGCCGCCGGGTTGCCGATGCGCGAGAGCGCTCGGCAGGACTCGGTCAGTCCTCCGAAAATGCTGCTCGGGCGCGGCCGGCGGCCTCAGGTACTTCGGCTTCCAGGCGCTCGAGCGAGCGCCCGACGGAAAGCGGCAGGAAGGTCTCGTCCGAAAGCCAGCCGACGGCAGCTCGCACCGCCGCTCGGTCCGCCAGATCGGACACGACCAGGCTGCCGCCAAACGGCGCCTGCCAGGACAGGCGAATGGTGCGCTGATCGCGCACGGGGCGTGGCCCAGAAGGGGTGAAGGCAACGACGACCACGGCCGGGCCGCTCTCCGGCTCGGTCAGGCCGAAGCGCGTGGCACTGTCGGCAGGGAGCTCCCAGTAGAGGTGCAGGCTCGTCCCCCTTTGCTCGATGGCGAGCAGAGGCACGCTGTCGCCCTCTGCATCGGGCTCCACGACCCGCGGCTCCCGGGCCGGCGGCTCTGCAACGAGCGGCGGACTCTGCTCGAACGCCAAAGGCGGCGGGGGGGTATGGCCGACCTCGTGCCCCGTGGTGTCGACGACGACGACGGGCACGTACTCGGTCGATGGGAACTCGCCGCGCTCTTGGCCCGCGCCCGCAGCGGCCGGCTCTTGCTGGGGGCCGCCCTCGCTGGCGCGATCGGCCAGGCGAGCTGTGAGCGGCGGCGCGTTTTCTCGCGTGTTTTCTGCGGCAAGGTCGTCACCGGCCAGGAGCTCGGCGCGAATGCGGAGCGCTTCCTCGTGATCGGGCTCGATGCCGAGCACCTCGTCGAGCACCGAAAGTGCGCGAGCCCGATGCCCTTGGGCAGCGTAGATCTCGGCCAAGGTGACCGTCGCCACCGGGGAGCGGCTGCGGACGGGAAGGTCCAGTTTCACGTCGCCGCGGATCGCCTTGGCAGCGTCGGGCAGCTTGAGCCCTGCCTCGACCACGCCGGCCAGCATCGCCCGCGCGACACCGAAGAGACCCCGCGCGCCGAGCTGTTCTTCCTCGCTCAGGCTGAGTCGAAGGATCTCGTCCTTCAGCTCCTGCATGGTCAAGCGCTCCGGACGCTCCACGCCGAGCGAGCGGGCTGCCTCCACGAGCTCGTATCGGCTCCGGTATTCGAGTGCGCTGGCGGTAGTCATGTCCGGGCTCGTGCGCATCTCACGACGGAGGCCCACGCCCGCGAAGCTTGCGCGGGCCTTGGGCGCAAGGTCAAGACGGGCCAGCGATCAGGATACAGCGCCAGAAACTGCACCGGGGATGGAAAGCCGACGGGCCGCCGCCACGTCGGCAGCAATTTGCGCAGTGAGCTCGGAGATGCCGGCGAAGCGCTGGGTCGCTCGCAGGCGCGCGTGGAAGTGGACGGTGAGCTTCTGGCCGTACAGATCCGGAGCACCGGAGACGACGTGCACTTCGAACGCCCGGCCCTGGGTGAATGTCGGTCTCGTGCCGATGTTCATCACGGCGAGTCGCGGGCCCTCACCGAAATCCGCAAGTCCCGCGTAGACGCCGTCACCCGGCACGGCAACCGCGATGCCTGCCAGATTTGCCGTGGGAAACCCCAGCTGTTTGCCGCGGCCATCACCCGCCTGAACGGTTCCGGAGACGAAGTGGTCTCGCCCCAAGAGGGCAGAAGCGCCCGCGACGTCGCCAGCATCCAGCGCCTGGCGGATGCGGGTGCTGGAGTAAGGCCCCTCTGCGTCGCCCTGCAGGGGTTCGGAGCGGGCACTGAATCCGAGCTCCTCACCCAGGCGCCCGAGGACCGCTAGGTCGCCGCTGCGCCCCCGACCAAAGCGGAAATTCTGTCCGACCACCACGATACGAGCCGAAAGCGCGCGCACCAGCACCTCGCGCGCAAACTCTTCGGGAGAAGATGCCGCAAGCTCAGGGGTAAATTGCCAAGTCACCACCTCGAGCGCCGGGTCCAGCCGGGAGAGCAGTCGGACCTTGTCCTCGTGCAGGGTCAGCATCGGCGGCGCCTCGCGCCCGAGCACGACGGCAGGATGCGGGTCGAAGGTGAGCACACTCGGCGCGAGATCCTGCACCCGGGCCTCGCGCAAGGCGCGGTCGAGCACGGCTCGGTGCCCGAGGTGCACCCCGTCGAAATTGCCGATCACCAAGAGGCGAGGCTTCTCCGTCAGAGTGCGCGAAATCATCGTCGTTTCCGGCTCGATACCAGACGCGGCGCGCGACGACTACACATCCGCCCCACCTTCTGACATATCGGGAGCGCGCCGTGACACCCGACGAAGCCAGTGCCGAAATCGCGGCGCACAAGATTCGCCCGGTCTACCTGGTGGTCGGACAAGAGCGCCTGCTCGCGGAGCAGGTCATCCGCAGTCTGCGCGAAGCGGTCCTGCGTGCTGGCGTACCGGGCCTCAACGACGACACGCTGACGGCTGGACCGGACTCGGTCGAGGCCGTCCTGGCCGCGGCAAAGACGCTCCCCATGCTCGCTCCCAAGCGCTTCCTCCTGGTTCGCGACCTGGACAAGTGGGACGGTGAGAAGGAGAGCGCCAAGGCGGCGACGAAAAAGGTTCCGCGCGAGCCGCCGCTGGATCGGCTCGCCAGCTACGCGGAAGACCCCAATCCGACCGCCGTGCTCGTGCTCTGGGCGACCAAGCTCGACAAGCGCCGCCGGCTCTATACTTCGGCCAAGAAGGCCGGTTTCCTCGTCACGGCGGAGCCACTGGATCGGCGCGAGCTGCCGGACTTCATCCAGCGGCAGGCGGAAAAGCGCGACGCCCGCATCGGCCGCAGCGACGCACAGCTGCTCTTGGACCTGTCGGGCCAGGATCTCTCCGTTCTGACGGATGCCATCGAGCGTCTGAGCCTGTACGTCGGCGCCGGGGGCACCATCGACAGCAAGGCCATCTCGGAGCTCGTTGTGCGTATCCGCACCGATTCCGTGTGGGAGCTCACGAGCGCGGTTGCACGGCGCGACGCAGGTCGCGCGCTTGCGGTGCTCGCGGACGTGTACGACCCGGCGGATCGCGGTCTCAAGCTGGTCTCGGTGCTGGCCTGGGCCACGCGCCAGCTCATCCGCTTCGATGCCGCCAGGAAGGCGGGGCTCGATTCCGGCGAGGCGGCAAAGGCCGCCGGGGCCCCCCCGTTCAAGGCGCGCGATCTCGAGGACCAGGTGCAAAAGCTCAGCGAAGGTAACCTTTCACGCTGGCTGCTCGTCCTAGCTGCAGCGGATCTCGACCTGAAGGGCGGGTCGCGGCGGCCGCCCGAGGCGGTCATGGAGCGAATGATCCTCGATTTATGCCTCGCTGGGTAAAGGGTCGAGCGTGGCTTGACCCAATCCCAGGTGCGCCGCATCTTTCCCGCCGGGGTACCCCTTGAACACCATCATCAAACCGCGGCTCGAGCATCTGGCCGAGGCCCCCATTCCCACTCGGAATGGCACCTTCCGCATGCTGGTCTTCCGCTACGACGACCCCAGCGCCCATCCGACCCTGAGCGACGAGCACGTCGCCCTGGTGATGGGTGACGTGGGCGGCCAGAGCCACGTACCCGTCCGCGTGCACAGCGAATGCCTGACCAGCGAGGTCTTCGGCTCGCTCAAGTGCGACTGCAAAGAGCAGCTCGACGCCGCACAGGCGCTGATCGGCGAGCGCGGGCTGGGCGTGCTCCTGTACCTGCGCCAGGAGGGCCGCGGCATCGGCCTCGCCAACAAGATCAAGGCCTACGCCCTGCAGGCCGACGGCGTGGACACGGTCGAAGCCAACGAAAGGCTCCACCTGCCCGTCGACGCTCGTCAGTACGACGTCGCAGCGGACATCCTCCGGGCGCTGTCGGTCCGCTCCGTCGAGCTGATGACCAACAATCCGGAAAAGCAGGAGTCGCTCGACCGCTTGGGCATCCCGGTCGTTGGGCGCATCCCACTTCACACGGGGGCCAATCCGCACTCCGAGGGGTACCTGAGCGTGAAGCGGGATCGCCTCCGGCACCTTCTGCCCGGCAATCTTGGCCGTGCCAAACACTAGCGCACGCGCTGTTTCTCGATGAGTCGACTCGAGCCGATCGGGATCAGTGCCTGGTCCTATCTGAACGCCACGGGCATGGCGCATTTCGCGCCGGGCAGGGCGAACTTCGCGCCGCGCTTCCAGGCGCCCCAGCCAAGCCCACTCACCCCTCACCCGCCTTGGCTCGGACTGCCTGGCCATTTCGGCCAAGTGTCGATAGCGGTCGAACCGTTGCCGGCTCCGCTGCTGTTCCAGCGTAGTCGGGCCACCGAGCTCTTGCTGCACACGCTGGCGCCGCTCCGCCCCCACCTGCTGTCCCTCTGCGAGCACCTGGGCGCCGAGCGAGTCGGCATCGTCCTCGGCTCGTCGACTGGTGGCATCGACGCCACGGAACGCGCCGTTCGTGCCGAGGCGAAGAGCGGAGAGATGCCCGCTGACTTCGTCTTCGAGGAAGCGCACGTTTTCAGCGCGCTGGTTCGCGTGGCCCAGGCCTCCTGTGGCGCTCGGGGTCCGGCGTACGTCGTGTCCACGGCCTGCTCTTCCGCAGCCAAGGCGCTCGGGGCGGCGCAACGTTTGATCCTCGCTGGCGTGTGCGATGCCGTGCTCACGGGCGGCGTGGACAGCTTGTCGGAGCTGACTTTACGCGGCTTCGGTGGGCTCTCCATTCTGTCGCCGACCCTATGCAAGCCATTCGATGGCGCACGGGACGGGATCTCCCTCGGCGAAGGAGCGTCACTCCTGGTCGTGACGCGCGAGGCAAGCTCCGGCTTCCTGCTTGCAGGCGTCGGAGAGTCGAGTGACGCCTACCACGCGACCGCTCCCCACCCGGACGGCTTGGGAGCAGAGCTTTCGATGCGAGCCTGCCTCCAGCACTCGGGGCTCGAGCCAGGAGACGTGGACTACGTCAACGCTCACGGCACCGGCACCCTGCAGAACGACCAAGTCGAAGCCATGATCATCGATCGAGTGCTCGGTGCGGAAGTCCCGTACTCGTCGACCAAGGATCGAACCGGCCATCAGCTCGGCACCGCCGGCGCGACGGAGGCCATCGTCAGCCTCCTTGCGCTGATGCACGGCGAGCTGCCGCTGAATCGCAGTCCGGACGTGGTCGACACGTCCCTGCGCCGCCAGCCGCTGACCCAAGGCTCCGCCGGAGGCGCCACGCCTGCGCCGAAGGTCGTTCTGAGCAACTCGTTCGCCTTCGGCGGCAGCAACGTGACGGTGGCCCTGTCCAAAGGCTCGGCCGAGGCGGCCGGTGTGCGCCCCGTGGAGCGCTACTTCGTGCTCGCCGCTACGAGCTGGGGCGAAGCAGGGGACACCGAGCTGCCGGCTCGAGTCCTACAGGCGCGAGCCCGAGGTCGCGCGAGCCCGCTCACCCGCATCTTTGCGGAGCTCTTCGGACGCCTGGTCGATACCAAGCTCGCTTCGGCGCTTCCCATGTTCTTCGGCTCGGCGTACGGGGAGATGTCCACGACGATCGCCCTCTTGGACCAAATGCTGATCGAACCGACGGTCTCGCCGGCAAAGTTCCAGGCCAGCGTTCACAATACGGCCGCGGGCCTGCTCTCGATCACCACCGCGAATCGCGCTCCAGCGAGCGCCGTCGCCGCTGGCGAGGACACGATGGCCATGACACTCGCCGACGCCTGCGCCTGGATCAGCTGTCATGGAGGGCTCGCGCTCGCCCTCGTCGCAGACGAACCCGGGCCGGAGCGGCTCCTGCGCGGCCGCCCGTTTCCCGCCTTTGGCACCGGCTTCCTGCTCGGCGACAAGCCGCTGCCCGGCGCTCCGCCCTTGGGGAGCGTGACGCGCCCCACCCGCGCCGCCGTGAAGATGCCCAAAGAGCCCTCGGAGCTGGAGAACCCCGCCTATCTCGGCCTACCGCTGGTGCAATTTCTCAGCGAGCGCGGCTCGCCCGGCAGAGAGGCGGAAGTAGCGCTGGGGCCTGCTTGGCGCTTGTCGGCGCAGCGCACGCCTGCGTAGGGCTCTACTTCTTCTCGCGCTGCACTTGCTCGCGATCTGTTTGCTCGCGCTCTGTTTGCTCGCGATCTGTTTTCTCACGATCTGCGCGAGCGCGTAGACGCTCTCGAAGGCCCTTAGCGTAGTCGGGGCGATTTTCCTGCCTGGCCCGACCGATGGCGAGCGCACCCGCCGGCACGTCTGCGGTCACGGTCGTACCGGTGCCGACGTACGAGCCGTCGCCCACCGCGACTGGAGCAACCAACTGCGAGTCGCTGCCGATGAACACGTCCTGTCCGATGGTGGTCCGACGCTTGGCGAACCCGTCGTAGTTGCAGACGATGGTTCCAGCACCCACGTTCGAGCGCGCGCCGACGTCTACGTCTCCCAAATACGCGAGATGGTTGGCTTTTGCTCCCGGGCCCAGCTTGGCATTCTTGGTCTCCACGAAGTTGCCAACGTGCGCCTGAGCCCCGATCTCACTGCCGGGACGCAGATGGCAGAATGGGCCGAGCACCGCTCCATCGTGCACCCGACTCGAAACGAGCACGCTGTACGGCTTGATGGTCACGTCCGAGCCGAGCTCAACGTCCTCGACGACACAGCCCACGTCGATGACGGTGCGCGCACCAATCTTGGTGTTGCCTCGCAGCCGGACCCCGGTTTCGATGCGTGCGTCGGTGTCCACGACCACGCCGTCGTCGATCAGAGGCTCGCCGACGATGGTGACTCCGGAGCGCGCCAAGCGGGCGCGGGTGCGCGCGTGGAGGACCGCCTCTGCCTGCGCGAGCTGGTGGCGATCGTTGACCCCGGAGAGGACGCTCGGATCGGAGCGAGCGCTCCCAATTGGGCCAGTTTTCGCGATCTCGGCGACCACGTCGGTCAGATAGTACTCCCCCTGTGCGTTGTGGGGCCCGACCGTGGCGAGGGCGGCGCTGAGTACCTTCGCATTGCCTGCGTAGATGCCCGCGTTGACCTCGTCGATGCGGCGCTGAGCGGCGCCCGACAGATCGCGTTCCTCGACGATGGCGCAGACCTGACCACTCGCGTCTCGTACGACCCTGCCGTAGCCCGTCGGGTCGGGCGCCTGGAAGGTGAGCAGCGAGAGCGCCGCCCCGGAACGAAGTGGAGCCAGCACCGGCTCGAGATCGGTGGCCGAGAGGAGCGGCGTGTCCCCGTACAGGAGCAGCACCTGCGCCGACCCGGAGAGCGCTGCCAGGCCCGCCTTGGCGGCATCGCCGGTGCCGAGCGCCTGCTCTTGAATGGCGAACTGAAGGGGCGCAGCCGGTAAGTGCTGGGAAAGGGCTCGCTCCACCGCGTCCTTTGCATCGGGGCTCACGACGACGACCACACGTCGTGCACCGAGCTCGAGCGCTGCCCGCACGGGGTAGTAGGCGAGCGGCCGACCGGCGAGCGAGTGGAGCACCTTGGGCAGCGCGCTCCGCATGCGGGTACCGCGGCCGGCGGCCAGCACGATTGCGTCCAGGTCGCTCATGGTGACGACTGCCCTGCCCTCTCGGCGACGGCCCCTGGCAAGGGGGTCGGCAAGAGCTCGGGACGTGGAACCTCGAGGTCCGGCAGCGCCGCCGGCGACGAGGCAGGTGCCGCGCCCGTCGCCCGCTCCGTGTAGACGACCAAGCGCTCGCCCGGGACCAGCGGACCGCTGCGCGAGCGTTGGTTGACCCGCTCCATGGAGCCGACGGTCATGCCGTGTCGTTTGCCGATGTTCGCCAGCGTGTCGCCCGGTTTGACCACGACTTCCACGCGCTTCTTCCCCTTGATCCCCTCGAAGTGCTCCACGAACTCGGGGCTGCCGGAGACGAGCAAAGCGCCCGAGGGCACATCGGAAAGCTCGAAATGCCGGACGTGGCCGAGGTCCGCGTCCTTGCCCACCACGATCTGGAGCACCATGCCCTCCGCCAGTCGAGCCCGGGGATTGACGGCGCTGTCGCGAACCAGGTCCGCCTCGCTGACGCCGAACGCAATGGCCAAGCCAGCGAGATCGTCGCCGGGCGCCACTTCGTAGAAGACAACGCGCTCTCCGGGACCTGCCTGCGCGGGATGACTGACCACGAGCGGTCCGGCCGGCCGATCCCGACCGCTGTCCTTGGCTCCTTCGGGGATGAGCAGCGTCGTTCGTGCGGCGAGCGTGGCATCGACGAGAAGGCCGTTCTCGTCAGCCAATTTCTGCGTGGAAACGCCGTAGCGCTCCGCCAGGCTCCCCAGCCGATCCCCCACCCGCACCAGGAGCACGCGGGCCTGGGGCACCGCGCGCACATCCCGAGCGGCGAGCTTGCCGCGACCGAGCGGAACCTTGACCGCAAACGTTTTCGACTTGGAACCGGGCACCTCCGGAGGCACGCGGGCCGCCAGGTACTCGGGATTGAGGCGCGCGATTTCCTCGCTGGTCGTTCCGGCTGCGGCCGCGACCTTGGCCAAGGTCGTACCAGGCACGACGAGGATCGTGTCGAAGCTGACGGGGGCCTCGGCCTTCACGCGCCCGAGGCCGAACGCCTGCCGATTGTTCATGACGACGGCCAGGGCGAAGATCTTGGGCACGTAGAGCGTGGTTTCCCAAGGGAGCCCACCTTCGAGCCGAGACAGAGTCCAGAAGTCGTTCGTGCTGTACTTGGCGATCGAACGCGACATGCCTGCGTAGCCCATGTTGTACGCGCCCAGGGCCAGGTCCCAGCTTCCAAAGCGCGAGTACAGGTCAGCCAGGAACTTGATCGCGGCCTGGGTGCTGCGCGCGGGGTCGCGCCTTTCGTCGACCCACTGATCGACGGTGAGGCCGTACATCCGGCCAGACTCCGCCATGAACTGCCAAAGACCGACCGCGCCAGCGGGCGAGGTGATGCCCGGATCGTGGCCACTTTCGATCATCGACAGCCAGACCAGGTCGGTAGGCAGACCGGCACGCCGAAAGGCGGCTTTCATCGCAGCCACGTAGCGCCCGCTCTTCTGCGCCCAGATCGTAGCGATGGTGCGCCCGCGGGGGCTGTCCTTGTAGAACTTGAGGTAGGTCACCACCCGTGGATCGAGCACCACGGGCAGGTCGGGCATGGTGAGCGAGCGCAGCCACTCCGCGTCCTCGCTGGAGACTGGGGGGTCCGGGACCTGGGCTGGTCGCGACGGCAGGCCGAGGGCGGCGGCGTGCGGCTCCGCAGCTTCAGGCAGGGCGAACGACCAGCCCGCTCGGAGCCCCGGGAGCGGCTCGGGGAACAGCACCTTGTCGGCGGCCTCGAGCTGCTCGAGCTCCGGGCTCGCCTCGCTGCCTTGGCCCTGGGTGGGGCCGAGCGCAATGGCACGCCGAGCGCGGTCGCTGGGCTGCGCCAAGGGTACATCCTCCGGCAGGGTGGCGGCGGGGGTCTTGGGCTTGGGGCCACGCTTGTGGCTGGGCGCAGGGCTGGACCCGGCTGGGGCGACGGCGTCGGGGCTTTTCGGCGGGCCCTCGCTTCGCGGAGGCGGTGGATCGAGCTGCCGGGAGCCCCCTTCGAGCTTCAGCTCGGCAGGGTTGCCGAAGGCGCTGCCCGCGCTGAAGACAGCAAGGGACCAGGGCAGCAGGCCGAGACAGGCCAGGCCGGACCGGGCGCTCGAGAACCGGCTCTGGGAAGGCATCCCTCCGTTTCCGTAACGGACCGGTCGGGTCCGGTCAAATTCCCTGCGGGACCCACACGGGCCGCCGACGGGGGCGGGCTACTTGATGCCGACGTAGAGCCGGGCCCCCTGGCGCAGGATGAGCAGCAGCTTGGCCCCCTTGGCGGCCCCGTACAGCTTCTTCGCCGACAAGGCCGAGCTCACTGGCTTCTGGTTGATCGACAGCAGCACGTCACCCGGCCGGAGCTGCGCCTGGGCGGCGCGAGACCCAGGCGCCACGCGGACGATGACCGCGCCCTGAACGTCGTCCCCCACAGCCAGGCGCTGACGCAGCTCACCATCGAGGTCCTTGAGCGAGAGGCCATCCACCTCTGGCAGGTTGCCCTGGTCCGAGCTCGATACCTTCGGCGGATCGTCGGCGTCAGGGAGCTTGCCGAGCGTCACCGGCACGGTGAGCGTCTTGCCGCCGCGCACCACGGTGAGCCGCACTGCGCGATTGGCACCGGAGGCCGCAATCAGGTTGCGGAAGCGCCCCGTCGAATCCACCGCCTTGCCGTCGACCGCCGTGACGACATCACCGCTCTTCAGGCCTGCCTTGGCACCGGGACCGTCCGCCTGTGCATCGGAGATCAATACGCCATCGGCCGCACCGAGCTGCATCGCGGCTCGCAGGTCGGGTGTGAGCTCCTGGATGCTCACGCCGAGAAAGCCGCGCGTCACGTGACCTTCGGTGCGCAGCGCATCGATGATGGGGACGGCCATGTTGGTCGGGATGGCGAAGCCGATGCCCATGGTCCCGCCACTGCGCGAGA
>Ga0315912_10001668_pt1 | contig 26178 bp, 42 predicted proteins | sample VfabasoilMG_FD_204469 | JGI IMG/M metagenome (GOLD analysis project Ga0315912, IMG submission 204469) | Garden soil microbial communities collected in Santa Monica, California, United States - V. faba soil | ecosystem: Environmental > Terrestrial > Soil > Garden | place: USA: California... | reverse complement strand
CAGTGGGTCGTCGACCACGTGCTCGTGACGGCCAGCGCGGAGCTTCTAGCGCTCCTCGCGCTCGGTTTCGGCTTGCTGGTGGTCAGCGAGCAGGCAACGACGGCCTTGCGCTCGTGGCTCGTCATGCACTTCGAAACGACGCTGCGGTTGCAGTGGCACGCAAACGTGTTCGCGCACCTACTGCGTTTGCCGGTGGCCTATTTCGAGAAGCGGCACCTCGGCGACGTCGTGTCGCGTTTCAGGTCGATCGATGCGATCCAACACACGGTGACCACGGCGTTCATCGAAGCGCTTCTCGACGGCGGCATGTCGGTGCTGCTGCTGGCGGTCATGTCGTGTTACAGCGCATCGCTGACGCTGCTCTGCCTCACGGCGGTGGTGCTGTACGCAACAGGCCGGTGGCTCGCACACACGCCACTGCGCGACGCGCGCTACGAGCAGATCGACGGAGCGGCAAAACAAGACAGCCATTTTCTAGAGACGGTGCGCGGCATCAGGGCGATCAGACTGTTTCAGCGGAGCGAGGAACGCCGCAGCCGCTGGCTTGCGCTGCTCGTCGATCAAGTGAACGCCGGGCTTCGGTCGCAGAAGCTCACGATTGTCTTGCGCTGCGCCAACGGTCTGCTGTTCGGTCTCGAGAACGTGCTCGTCATCTACTTCGGCGCGTCGTTCGTGCTCGACGGCGAGCTCTCGACGGGGATGCTGCTCGCGTTCGTCGCGTACAAGCGCCAGCTCACCGTGCGTATCAGCGGGCTTATCGACAAGGTCTTCGAGGTGCGCTTGCTCGAACTTCACTGCGATCGGCTGGCCGATATTGTGCTGACGGCGCCGGACGACGCGGGCGACTTGCCGGAACGTCTGCTCGCCACTGCGCAGGCGGGATCGGCGGCGGCCATTGCGGCGCGCGGAGTGCGCTATCGCTACGCTGAGCACGCGCCGTATGTGCTCGATGGCGTGGACCTCGAGGTTGCCGCCGGCGAGTGCGTGGCGATCGTGGGAGCATCGGGCTGCGGCAAGAGCACACTGCTGCACGTGCTACTAGGAGTGCTCTCGCCGTCGGCCGGTGAAGTCGCGCTCGGGGGCCATCCTCTGGCGCAGCTGCCGGCCGCCGCGCGCCGCGCCGTGGCTTGTGTGGCTCAGAACGACTGCCTGTTCGCAGGCTCCGTCGCCGACAACATTAGTTTTTGCGACGCGCACGCGGATCAAACGCTCATCGAAGAGTGCGCGCGCGTCGCCGCAATCCACGACGAGATCGCCGCACTGCCGATGGCGTACAACACGCTCGTCGGCTTCTTGGGCTCGACGCTATCGGCGGGGCAACAGCAACGCATACTGCTGGCGCGCGCGCTCTACGCTAGGCCGTCCGTGCTGATTCTCGACGAGGCAACGAGCCATCTCGATCTCGAACGCGAGAGCACGATCGTCTCGGCGCTGCGCGGGCTCGCGATGACTCGAATCCTCGTAGCTCATCGACCGCAAACCGTGGCGGCCGCCGATCGCGTCGTACGCCTCGAGGCCGGGCGCCTTACGCCTGTCGGCACAGCGCGCCCCGGGAGCTTCGCGCCGGACCGTGCGCAGGCGGCCGCGATCCACGGCGGCGACCCTGGGGCGGCATACAGCGCGGCCGAGAGCGACGTTCTCGCGAGCTTGGGATGCTGAGGGAGCTCCTCGCACATGCACACGCAGTCGATCGAGGTTCGCGTGCGAGCCATTATTGCCGAGATGACGGGATCGGGTCTGTGCACAGCGCTCGCCGCTGGGACGCTCGATTCGTTGACGGTTGTCGCGATCGTTGCACGCATTGAGGCGGCCTTCGCGGTCTCATTCGAGACCGACGAGACGATCGCGCTGCTCGAGGCGGGCACCGAGAGCGAGCTCGCGCGGTTGATCGCACGAAAGGTGCCCGCGCAATCCGAGAATCTCGACGAAACGGCCGGAAACAACGGCTGCCGGGGTGGGCAAAAGGCGTCGTAATGGGGCCGACGTTTCGCCGGGCGGCGGAGCGCGGCACGAGCTATTTTCAAGGAGGAAGGGAATGGACGGTTACGCAATCACGATGAGGGAGCTGACGGCGGCAGAGGCGGCGCACGTGAGCGGCGGGTTTTCATGGGGCGAGCTTGGGGGCCACATGCTGCTCGGCGCCGGTGTCGGCGCCTTGGCCGGCGCGGCCGCTGCGGGCGTCGGTGCCGGACCGGGCGCGCTCGGAGGGTTCTTGATCGGCGGCATCGAGTACTGCTGGGGCGATCTGATCGACTACTGCTTCTAGCGGCGCGTGTGGCGGCGCCGCACTGCGGCGCCGCCACCTGCGAACTAACGATGCAACAGGATCGAGAAGCCAGCGCCTTGCAGAAGTGGCTCGCGCTAGTTGTCCCCGGGCTCTCGGCGGGCATCGGCTGGAGCGTCACCGCAGGTTGGGCGCTGCCGTTTCGGATCGTGTGCGGCGTGGCGGTCGGGGCCACGATCTACGGCGTCATTCATTTGTTGTTGAAAGGCGCCGGGCGCAACGACGCATAGCGAAAGCCGAGGACTCAGGCGAGCGCGCGCGCGATGGCTTCGGCCTCTTCGATAGGAGCGAGGCCGTGCCGCGTGATCTCGTCGAACCGTTCGTTCGCGGCTGCGCTCGGCAAGCGCACTCGCGCCATGTACGCCTGCTCGATCTGCGCAACGACCTTGTTAAAGGCGTCTTGCTGCGCGGCTTCCTGGTCGGCGCCCTCGCCGTCGTGCTCGGTGCCGATCAAGCGCATGCCGATGCCTTGCGCAATCGTGGCCGCATCGCGGTAGAAGTGCTCGCCGATCTGGCGGTGCCCTTCCTCGTGCGCGCGCAGCTTCGGCGGCGCTCCAACCTGCGTGTAGATGTCGAGGCGTAAGCCCGTGACGATGTCGAGCTCGTCGACGTAGATGCGCGCCGTCGTGCGCGAGAGGCGCGCAGCTGAGTAGTTCACGCCGGCATTGAGCTCGTAGGTCGCCGTGCACACACCGGCCTCGGGTGGCGTCAGCGCCGGCATGCCGGGCGGCGGGCTGCGCGGGTCGAACTCGATGCGCGTGACGATGGGCTCCTCGCGCGTGACGCGCACCGGGGAGCGGGCGCGCGTCTGGGCGAGCGCCCGTCCAGTGCGCAGCAGGCTCGTGCCAGCGAAGCCGGCGGCGATCATCAAGAACGTGCGGCGATTCGACATGGTGAGGGCCAACTGCGGAAATTTGCTCGCCGCAACAAGCGCTTAGGGGTGAGTACAACGTAGCGGGATGCGCGCAAGCGTAGCACAGGCTTCGTGGCGGCTTGTAATTATTTATACATAGATTTAATTTAGCCGCATGCAGACGAAGTCGGGCATCCGCAAGAAGCGCGAGCCGCGCCGCCCCGGCCGGCCGCGCGCCGAGGAAACGAACCAGCGCGAACGGCTGCTCGATACCGCCGTCGCCTGCTTCGCGGCCGACGGCGTCGCGGCCACGAGCTTGCGCACGATTGCGCTGAAAGCCGGCGTCACGCCCGCGCTCGTGAACTACTACTTCGGCAGCAAAGAGCAACTCCTCGACGCATTCATCGCTGAGCGCGTGACACCGATCGTCGCTGGGCTGCGCGAGAGCTTGCTCGCCGCGGGCGACGATCCGCGCGCGCTGCTCGCGGCGTTCGTACGCGGCATTCACGACGTCGTCGCGCGGTTCCCGTGGTGGCCCGCGCTCTGGGTGCGCGAGGTGCTGAACGAAAAAGGCGTGCTGCGCGACGTGGTGCAGAAGATCATCGCGCCGCAAGTCTCGCTGCTACTCAGCAACGCCCTCGTCGCGGCGCAGAAGCGCCGCGCGATCAGCGCGGATCTCGACCCGCGCCTGCTCGTCGTCTCGCTCGTGGGGCTCACGATGTTCCCGCTCGCGGCCGAGCACATCTGGCGGCGCGTGTTCCCGGCCGGCGACATCGACCGCGAGGTGCTGCTGCGCCACACGTTGGCGCTCATCGATCATGGTCTCGGAGGCATTCATGCGTCTTGAAGCTCGCGCCGCGTACTTCACCCTGCTCGCCTCGCTGGCGCTCGCTGGCTGCGAGCAGCGCGGCCCCGCGCCGATCTTGGGCACGCTCGAGTGGGACCGCGTGGCCGTGACGGCCGAGCTCGCCGAGCCCGTGCTGCAGTGGTCGGTCGCCGAAGGCGACCGCGTCGAAGCCGGCGCCGTGCTGCTCGAGCTCGACGCGCGCCGCCAAGACGCCCGCATCGCGGAAGCCCGGAGCGAGCTCGCGGCAAGCGAGGCGCGACTTGCCGAGCTCACGAACGGCGCGACGATCGAGACGATCGACGCCGCGCGCGCGAACCTCGCACGCGCACGCGCGGCGCAGGAGGACGCCGAAACCGAGTACATGCGCGTCGCGGAGCTCCGCAAGCGCGAGCTCGTCGCGCAGTCGGCCGTCGACCAAGCGCTCGCGGCGCGCAACCAGCGCCGCGCCGAAACTTCACAAGCCGACGCGCAGCTGCGCGAGCTCACGCGCGGCACGCGGCCCGAGCAAGTCGAACAGGCGACGGCGTCAGTGGCCGCGTCGCGCGCCGCGCTCGACACGCTGAAGCTGACGCGCGAGCGTCTCACGGTGCGCGCGCCGCGCGCCGGCCGCGTCGACGCTCTGCCGTTTCGGCCCGGCGACCAGCCGCCCGTTGGCGCCGAGCTCGTGAGCATGCTCGTCGGCGACGCGCCGTACGCGCGCGTGTTCGTGCCGGCGCCACGCCGCGCCGAGGTCGACAACGGCACGCGGTTCGAGGTGCACGTCGAAGGCGTCGCGGCTCCGTTCACCGCGAAGCTGCGCAGCATCCGCAGCGAGCCGAGCTTCACGCCGTACTACGCGCTCGCAGGCGACGACGCGAGCCGTCTCGTCTATCGCGCCGAGCTCTTGCTCGAGAGCAGTGCCGCCACCGCGGAGCTGCCTGCGGGATTGCCCGTCCAGGCCGTGCTCACACCATGAGCGACGACACGGCGATTCACGCGCGCGGCCTCACGAAGAGGTTCGGGCCCGTCGTCGCCGTCGACGGCCTCGACCTGACGGTGCGCAAGCGCGAGGTGTACGGCTTCCTGGGGCCGAACGGCTCCGGCAAGTCGACGACGATCCGCATGCTCTGCGGTTTGCTGAATCCGAGCGCCGGCGACATCGACGTGCTCGGCCACCAAATTCCCCGCGACGCCGAAGCGCTGAAGCGCCACATCGGCTACATGACGCAGAAGTTCTCGCTGTACGAGGACCTCACGGTCGACGAGAACCTCGCGTTCCTCGCGGCCGTGCACGACATGCCGCGCGCGAAAGCCCGCCCGCGCATCGAGGACCTGATCGAACGGTTCTGGCTTAGGCCACAGCGCAAGCAACTCGCGGGCACGCTCTCCGGCGGCCAGAAGCAGCGGCTCGCGCTCGCCGGCACCGTGCTGCACAAGCCAGATCTCTTGTTTCTCGACGAGCCGACGAGCGCCGTCGACCCGCAGTCGCGCCGCGAGTTCTGGGAGAGCCTTTTCGAGCTCGCCGACGAAGGCACGACGCTGCTCGTCTCCACGCACTACATGGACGAAGCCGAGCGCTGCACGCGGCTCGCGATCTTGGACCACGGCCGCATCGTCGCCGACGGCACGCCGCAGCACTTGCTCGCGGGCCTGCCGGGCCGCACGTGGCTCGTCACGACGCCGGAGCCGCGGCGTGCGCACCAGGCGTTGAACAACTTGCCCGGCGTCATCGCCGTCGCGCAGATCGGCACGTCGCTGCGCGTGCTCGGCAATGCCGACGGCGATCTCGAGCAACGCATCGAGGCGCGCCTGCGCGACGCGGGCGCCGGCACGGTGCAAGCCACGGCGCCGAATCTCGAGGACGTGTTCGTGGCCGCGACGATCAAACCGCAGGAGCGCGCCCGTGAGTCTGCGTAGGCTCGGCTCGATCGTCATCAAGGAGCTGCGGCAGCTGCGCCGCGACCGGCTGACGTTCGCGATGATCATCGGCATCCCGACGATGCAGCTGATTCTCTTCGGCTACGCGATCAACTTGGACGTGCGCAACCTCGAGACGGCTGTGCTCGATCAGGCTGACACGGCTCGCTCGCGCGAGCTCGTCGCCGGCATGGCGTCGTCGGGCGTCATCAGGATCGACCGCGTCGCCTCGAGCCCGCAGGAGATCGAGACGCTAATGCGTGCCGGCGAGATCAAGGCCGCGATCGTGCTGCCGCCCGATTTCGAGACGCGGCTCGAGCGGCACGACCGCGCGGCCGTGCAGATCGTCGTCGACGGCTCCGAGCAGGTGATTCAGGCCGCGGCGCGTCAGCTCGCGGCGTACCCCGTGCACGACGACCGCGGCTGGACGACCACGGCCGGCGCCGTCGAAGTCGTGAACTTCTACAACCCCGAGCGGCGCGCGGCCGTGAATACGGTGCCGGGGTTGGTCGGCATGATCCTGACGATGACGATGGTGCTGTTCACGGCCATCGCGCTCGTGCGCGAGCGCGAGCGCGGCAATCTCGAGATGCTGATCGCGACGCCGGTGAGCCCGTGGGAGCTCACGGTCGGCAAGATCATCCCGTTCGTCGGCATCGGCCTCGTGCAAACGACCGTCGTGCTGATTTTGGGCGAGGTGCTCTTCGACGTGCCGCTGCGCGGTTCCGTCATCGATCTCTATCTTGCTGCGCTCGTCTTCATCACGGCGAACTTGTCGCTCGGCATCTTCATCTCGACGCTGACGACGACGCAGTTCCAAGCGATGCAGATGAGCTTCTTCACGTTCTTGCCGCAGATCCTGCTGTCGGGCTTCATGTTCCCGTTCGCCGGCATGCCGCAGCCCGCGCAATACGTGGCCGAGGTCATGCCGCTGACGCATTTCCTGCGGCTCGTGCGCGGCATCATGCTGCGCGGCGCGGACCTGACGGATCTCTGGCCGTCGCTCGCGGCGCTCGGCATCTTCATCACGATCATGCTCGGGGTCGCGGTCTCGCGCGTCCGCAAGCGCCTCGATTGAATCTGGGCTCCGCGACGTTCACCCGCTACGTCGTTGGAGCCGTGAAGCCGATCTGTCGCTCTTCGCGTTGAGGCAGCGCGGTCAACGCTCGAATCGCAGCATAGACCTCACGAAATCGCTCGCGTGTCTCGCGATCAAGGCTTGCCAGCGCCTTCTCGAGATCCGCAAGTTTCCCCGCGAGATCCGGACTCGCGGACACAATCTCTCGCATTCGGACGAAGGCTCTGACTACGTAGACACTCATCTGCACGGCCCGGGCGCTATTGATGACGCTGGCAGCCATGAGCGCACCGTGCTCGGTGAATACAAAAGGAACCTTTCTCCGCCCACCGTGCGAACTTGATGTCGCAATTTGCGACATCAAGACGGGCGCTTCCAACACGCTGATCCGAAAGACAAAATCCTCTGGAAAGCGCGCAATGTTCCGCTTCACGGCCTCGTTGAGGCGACGAGTCGAGACACCGTATAGCTCGGCAAGGTCTGCATCGATGAGCACCCGACGGCCTCGAATCACGCGAATTCGGGATGCCACATCGTGGGAAGGCGGAGCGGGCTCGTCGGACGAGGCCATGCTGGAATCCTGGCCCTTCGCACGACGGTCTGCGACTCGACAATCGAGCCCGAACGCGGAGTAACGCTTCGAGCCCGTCGCCTCAGCCGGCCGGCTCACCCGCATCGAATTGCAGCTCGACGCCGTTGCCAGCCGGGTCGTGGAAGAAGAGCTGCGCGAGATTCAACAGCGGCACTTGCGCCGTGCGATAGGGAATCCCGAGCGCCTTGAGCCGCTGCTCGAACTCGGCGCGCCCCGTGCAATTGAAGGCCGCGTGCGCGAACGTGTTGACGGCCGACGGCCGCTCCTCGCCGTCGTCGACGAGGCTCAGGTGCAGCACGGCGCGCTCGCCGGAATAGAGCCAGTAACCAAAGCGGCGAAACGGCGGCCGGTCGCCCTCCGTGAGCCCGACGACGTCGCGATAGAAGTCGCGCAGCCGGTCGAGCATCGGCCGGTCGGCACGCAGGTTGTAGTGGTCGAACGCGGCCACGGGCATGGGGCGGCATTGTAGCCCCCGGGCCGCACCCCCGCCCGAGGCGAGACGGCCGTCCGCGTATCATCGGCGGCGGCTCGCCGAAGGTGCATCCAAACCGGGGCCGTCCCCGCATCTCACCTCATGTAGATCGTTCAACTTTGCGAGGAGCGTAGTTATGGACGGAACATCACTTGGGGAAGGGATCGGAGCGCTGGCGTTCTGGGGGTTTATCGCCGCACTCTGTGTAGGCGGCATTTGGGACGGAGCCAAGAAGCGCGAGGCGCAGCACGAAACGCTGCGGCGCATGATCGAGAGCGGTAAGCCCGTCGACGAGGCGCTGCTGACGAAGCTCATGCTCGGCGAGCCGAAAGGGCCGGCGCATCGCGCCTTCGCCGTCATGGCCATCGTCCTCTACTCGGTCGCCGCCGGCTTGGTCGTGTTCGGCGTGATCGAGCCGCAGCGCGGCATATTCGGCGCCGCGGCTATTTGCGCGTGCCTTGCCACGGGGCTGCTCGTAGCTTCGGCCTACACCCGGCGCACGGAAGCGGCCGATGACGCACGGCCGGGGCAGCGACCCGATGTGGGCTGAGCCTCGGTGCCGCCGCGCACAGCCTATGCGATCAGCTCCGAGACGCTCGTCGTGCAGCTCGCGCGGCGCGGCGACCGGCAAGCGTTCGAGGAGCTCGTGCGCCGGCGGCAATCGTGGGTGCGCAATCTGATGCGCCGCCTATCGCGTGACGCTGCGCTCGCCGACGATCTCGCGCAGCAGGTGTTCATCCGCGTGTGGCGGACGCTCGGGCAGCTGCAGCACCCCGAACGTTTTCCCGGGTGGTTGAAGCGGCTCGCCGTGAACGTCTGGCTGCAACACCACCGGAAGAAAGACGTCATCGCTTCGAGTGAGACGATCGACGAGCTCGACGAGCCGGCCGAGGACGCGACCGGCACGGCCGTCGACATCGATCACGCGCTCGCGCTGCTGCCGGACGCGGTGCGGCTCTGCGTCGTCTTGTCGTATCACGCGGACATGAGCCATGGCGAAATCGCGGAAGCCGCGTCGTTGCCGCTCGGCACCGTCAAGTCGCACATCCGCCGCGGCACGGAGAGATTGGAAAAGCTGTTGTCGGCCTACGCCGAAGACCCAACGGTCAAGGTGGCTTCATGAGCGAAGAACGTAGTCCGACGCTCGAACGCATGTTCCGGTCAGCCGATCGAGAGCTCCACGACGAGCAGTTCGTCGCCGGCGTCATGGCGCGCGCGAAACGGCAATACACACGCTCGTTGTCGATCGGCCTCGCGATCCTGCTCGTCGCGCTGCCTATCGCGTGGTTCGTCAGTGGCCTGCTCGACGAGCCATTGCAGTCCCTGATGCAGCTCATGGCGCGGCCGATCGCGGGCACCGGCGAAGGCTCGGCCTACTTGCCGATGAACAACGTCGGCGCCGCGCTCGTGCTCACGTTGCTCGCGTTGCGCGCCATCGCGCGCCGGCTCTTCTTTAGCCGCTAACGTTCACACTACTCGGAGCACGCTCAGCCGGCGGGCTCGATGCGGTAGACGGTCCCGCTCGTCGCGTCGTTCGGATCCGGCGGCGTGCCGAGCGTGCGCTTCTCGGTCACGCCATAGAGATACCCGTCAGGCCCCTGCGCGACTTGCCGCCAACGCCTTCCCAACGACGTGAACAGCGAGTCGCGGCGCTCCGATTGCGGCGCCGGCTGATCGAACGCGACGCGCACGAGCGTCTGGCCGTTCAACGCACCGACGAACAAATTGCCGCGCCACTGCGGCAGCTTGTCGCCCGTGTACCAAGAGAGCGAGTTCGGGCTGATCGACGGCGTCCAATACAAGAGCGGCATCTCCATGCCTTCGCGATACCAGTGCTGCTCGGAGACGCCGTTGCCCGTGCTGTAAAGCTTGCCGAGCGACACGAGCGGCCAGCCGTAGTTCGCGCCGGCGCGCAGGATGTTGATCTCGTCACCGCCCATCGGCCCGATCTCGGTGGCCCACAGCTCGCCCGTCGTCGGGTGCCACGCAAAGTCGGTCGGGTTGCGGTGGCCGTACGTGAACACCTCGGGGTTCGCATCCGCACGGCCGACGAACGGGTTGTCGGAGGGAATGCTGCCGTCGTCACGCACGCGCAAGACTTTGCCGACGTCGCTGTCCAAGTGCTGCGCGAAAATCCGGATCGTCGGATCCTCGATCGCATTGTTCTTGTCGTGGTCGTTCGTCGTCATGTAGATGTTGCCGTCCGGCCCGAACTGCGCGCGACCTGCGATCGGTCCGCCGGCAATCCAGGCGTCGGCCTCGAACACCTCGCTGACGTCGGCGAGCTCCGTGCCTTCGAGCCGTGCGCGCGCGAGCGCGAGCGTCGTGCGACCGTCCGCGTCCGTCTTCACGTAGTACATGTAGACGGAACGGTTCGCGGCGAACTGCGGATGCACGGCGACGGCCTGCAAGTTCGTGGCCTCGATGCCGGGCGCGGGCCAGCCCGCGAGCGGCTCGGGCGCAAGCTTGCCGTCGCGCACGATGCGTACGCGGCCCGGGAGCTCGGCGATCAAGAGATCGCCGTTCGGCAGGAACGCCACCTGGCGCGGATTCGTGAGGCCTTCGGCGACCGGGACGAGCCGCACGCGGAACAGCTCGCCCGGCGGGCACTGCCCTTGCGGCTGGCCGTTCGGCGAGCACGGGCCCGGCACCCACGTGTCGAACACGAGCGGATCGGGCGGCGGCGCCGCCGCGGTCGCAACCGCGCTCGGCGCAGGCGCTTGCCCACAACCTTGCACGGCCAGCAGCAGCGCCAGCAGCGTCGAACTTCGCAAGACATCGGTGCTCATGGATTCCCCCTTGTGCCGCGCACGCGGCCCGTTCACTCGTAGCCTTATCGTGGTAGCTCGCCGAAAAACTTCTGCATGTCGCGTGCGACGAGCTCGGGCTCTTCCCACTCGAGAAAGTGGCCGCCCTTATCGGTCACCTCCCAATGCTGCACGTTGAGCAGCCGCTCGCCGAACTCGCGCGGCGCCGGCGGGAACAGATCCTTCGTGCTCATGAGCATGCCGACCGGCGTCTCGACGCGCCCGGCCTTTAGCGGCTCGCGCACGAAGTCGTAATACATGCGTACGGACGCGGGCGCCGTGCCCGTGACCCAGTAGACCATCAAGTTCGTGATCAGCTCGTCCTTGCTGAAACGGCTTTCGACGTCGCCGTTGCTGTCGCTCCACGCGCGGAATTTCTCGACGATCCAGGCGGCCAAGCCGACCGGCGAGTCGTTCAGCGAGTGCGCGAGCGTCTGCGGCTTCGACGTCTGCAAACGCGCGTACGCGAGCTCGGGCTCGACGCGAGCCACCGCGTCGACGAACGCCTGCTCGGCCGGCGTCAGCGGCGGCGTGGCGCCGGCCGCGCCGATGATGCCGGTCAAGTGCACGCCGATGACTTGGTCGGGATGCAGCAATGCCATCTGCCGCACGATCACGCCGCCCAAATCGCTGCCGCGCACGCCGTAGCGCTCGTAGCCGAGCGCGTCGTGCATGAGCTTCGCCATGAGCTCGGCGCTCGTCGCAAAGCCGACGCCGGGGCGCGCGGGAATATCGGAGAACCCGAAGCCCGGCAGCGACGCCGCGACGACGTTGAAGCTCGGCGCATTCGGCAGGCCGTGCGCGGCCGGGTCCGTGAGCAGCGGAATGATGTCGAGCATCTGCACGAACGAGCTCGGCCAGCCGTGCAGCAACAGCAAAGGGATAGCGTTCGGATCGCGGCTCTTCGCGTGCACGAAATGAATGCGCGTGCCGTCGATCGTCGCGCGGTAGTGCTCGAAGCGGTTCAGCGCCTGCTCTTGCTCGCGCCAGTCGTACTCGCGCTGCCAGTAGTCGACGAGCTCGCGCAAGTACGCCGTGTCGGCGCCGTAGCTCCAGCCCGTGTTCGGCAATTGATCGGGCCAGCGCGTGCGCGCGAGGCGCTCGTCGAGATCGCCGAGCACGGCCTCCGGCACGTTCACGGTGAAGCGCTCGACGCGCGGCCGTTCGCTCTGCGCGCTCGAAGGAGATGCAATGCTCATCGCAAGCGCCGTAACGAACGTCGTGGCCGCCAACCGGATCTCATGCATGCCGTCATCCTCGCGCTATTTCTCTTCTTCCAACCCCTGGCTGACGCGAAACACGTGACCGTCGGGATGGCGCACGTGCATCTCGCGCGCGTTCCACGGCATGTCGGTCGGCGGCCACGTGATCTCGATACCCTGCGCGACGCAGCGCTCGTGCACGGCGTCGACGTCGTCGACCCACATCGACATCCAGACGCCTTTCTCGAGCGCTTCGTTCGAGTCGGGGCCGAACGTCATCGGCAAACCGGTGCGGCCGCGGCCGCCCTGCCCGCCTTCGCAGAGAAAGATCTCGCTCGTGTCGCAGCACACGCCGCCGAACGTCGGCGGCGTTCCCCAGTCCCACGCCTTCTGCCAGCCGAGCTTCTCGAACCATTCGAAGGTCCGCCGAAGATCGGAGACGTTCAAGATCGGCGTCAGGTGATGAACTTTCATGGCGCGCGCCACCCCCGTGGAGGCGCCAGCGTGCGGCGGCTCGCGCGCGAAGACAAGCCGTGCATCGAGCTCACTGTGCCACGTGCGGCTGGCCAGGCTCCTGCTTCGGCGCGAAGCCGTCCCTCCACAAGTACGCGATGGAGCGCACGGACCCCGTCGCGTCTCGGACCGCCATGAGCCACCGCGGCTCGAGACCCACGGAGTCGGCTGAGATGCTCAGCGTGGGGCCACCGCCTTGGACGCCCCGCGCACCGCTTGGCCGTGTGAGCTGCAATCGGCACATCGTCGAGCGGCACTGAACCTGCAACTCGGTGAGCTGAAGCCCCGGCGTCTCGGCGATCCTCGCCAAGAGCGCCGCCTCGGCGCCGGACGCCCATGTCGTATCGATGGGCTCGGCAAAGAACTCCTTCTCATTCTCCGCGAGCTCCGCCGGAGTATCCGCGTTCCGCGCGGCCATCAAGTCGGCCATCGGCGTTGACGGCACTTCGCCGGGCAACGGAGACCGTGCGACGCCCGGAGCGGGCGCTGCGGCAGGCGGTTCGACGGGCACCGCGGCCGGCGCGCGCGGCGGCGGGTCTGCAACGGCAGCGGAAGGGACTCGCGCGACGGGCGCTGCCGGCGCCGCTTCGTCGTCGGCCGGCCGGAGGATCCAGACGAACGCGATCGCGAGCGCTGCGGCGGCACCGATGATTGCGGGGATCGCCGTTCGCATGACGATGCTCTCGCGCTCCTCAGCCGAGCTGCGCGAGCAGCTTCTTCGGTGCTTTGCGTTCCCACGCGGCGCGCAGCAGCACGTCGACGTCGCGCGCTTTGGCGGCCGCGAGGTGAACGTGCAGGTACGGGCTCTTGCCCCACTTCAGGATCTCGTACGCTTTGGCATCGACGGCGGCCATGACGTCGCAGGTCTGGTCGTCGACGAAGATGTTCAGCGAGGCGCCGTCGGGCGCGGCGGTCGCGAAAATCTTGCCCTTGACGCGAAACGAGGCGCGGTCGAAGTGCGGTTCCTCGGTCGCTTCAGGCAAGGCCAACGCCAACCGACGCGCTTCTCGGATATTCACGGCGACTTCGATCTCCGCGCAAAACCGCAGGCCACACTACGCCGGCCGCGCGGCCGAAGCAAAACGCGCTCGAGCTAGCGGCCCGCGGCTTGCGACCAAACGCCGAGCTCGTTGCCGCTCGGGTCCGTGAACTGGAAGCGCCGCCCGCCTGGGAACGCAAACGGCTCGCGCACGATCTTGCCGCCGGCCGAGCGCACGGCTTGCAATGTCTTCTCGAGATCTTTCGAGTAGAGCACCACGAGCGGCCCGCCCGTTCGCAGGTTTGTTGTTTGGTGTAGACCGCCGACTTCGCGGTCGACGCCTTTGATGCCGGCGTACTCGGCGCCGTAATCGTTGAACTGCCAACCGAACGCCGCCGAGTAGAACCGCTTCGCGGCGGCGAGATCGCGCACCGTGAACTCGACGTAGTCGATCATGTGATGAGTGCTCGCCACACGATGGCCTGTGTCAGGTATCGCTAGTCGAGGCGCGTGACGACGGGTTGTGTCGAGCTCGCGGACTCGTGAAAGAGATCCGAGAGGTACTGGCAAAGCTCGGCCTCGGCCAGGGATCCGGGGACGACGAAGTCGGCCTTGCGGCGCTTGCCGTCCATACCGAGCAGGAAGGCCGACCAATTGCCGGGCGAGCCTTTGATCACGACGAGACGGCCGAAAACGTTGAATCGGTACTGCGGCATGCTTTTAAGACGGGAACCTTCCCCGCTCCCGAGACATTAGATACCTCAGCCGCCCGTTTGGTTACAGGCACGTCGAAAAGTTTCACGGGAGCGGGACTAGATCGGGTTCGACCCAGCCGAGCCGCGCTTCGACCGAGTCCAAACGCTCGCGTGAATAGAACCGTAACAAGGCTTTGCGGTCGGCTAGCGGGTGCGCAAGCAGCGCCGTCACGCGCTCGGCCGCCGTTTTCTCGCCGTGCGCGGCCGCGAAAGCCGCGAGCACGGACACGTACGCGCGCGTGATCGTCTCGTGATAACCGCCCGTGGCCGAGTTCACGGTGCCGTGACTCTCGTTGAGCCGCGAGATCGCCGTGCGCAGGCGCGGCAGCGCGTCGTCGGCGCCATAGCGGCTCACGTGCCACAAGCCGACCGCGAGATGCGCCGCGTGCGTCCACTCGGGTTTGGTCAACGTGCGATCGGCAAAGCGCCGAACGAGATCCTCGAGCTCGTGCTCCGTCACTCGTATCAGTCCCCGGTGAGCTCGTCCGGCACGTCGAGCATCAAGACGACTTGCTTGGCTCCGGCCTGGCGCAGCAATGCGAACCCGCGCATGACGGCGCCGTGCGCCGCGCCTTCGTCGCCGCGCACGAAGATCGGCGTCGCGGCATTGCGGCGCACGACGGCGGCCGCGCGCTCGCGCACGGTTTGCGCGTCGAGCGGTTCGTCGGCAGGCCCGCCGAAGTTCAAATAGAACGCGCCCGTGCTGTCGACGCTCAAGACCAGCGGATCGTCGAGCGCGGCGCTCACGGGATCAGCCGCAACGTCGGGCAGATCGATGACGACACCTTGCGTCAGGAGCGGCGCCGTCATCATGAAGATGACGAGCAGCACGAGCATCACGTCGATGTACGGCACCACGTTGATCTCGCTGATCAGGCCACGCGCTTTCGTTCGGTTCATGTGTCGAGATCCTTGCGATAGACATGCTGCGTCTTGGCGCGCGAGTAACCGAGCGCCTCGTAGAACGGATGCGACTGCTCGCGCGCGACGTTCGACCGGACGGTCAGCACCGCCAAGCCGCGAGCGGCCGCCCACTCCTCGGCGGCTTTGACGAGCATGCGCCCCAACCCGCCACGCCGCGCGGCCGAATCGACGACGAGGCCCATCAGCTCCGCGCGATCGCCGCCTTCGAGCGAGGTGCGATGCTCGACGTGCATCCAGCCGAGAATACTCCCGCCGCTGGGCGCCACGGCCACGTGGTGCCGTTCGTCCTCGAGCAGCGCCGCAAGCCGCAGTGCCATCTCCGCCGCGGACATCGGGTAGCCGAGCTGCTCCGCAAGGCGCGCGAGCTCGGCCGCGTCGTCGAGCTGCGCGCGGCGGATCTCATGCGTGAGAGCGCCGGCTCGCATCGCTCAGCGCCGCTTCTTCTTCGCGCGCTTGGCCGCTTCCGCGGCCGTGTTGACGGCGATCGCAGCCTTGATCAGCGCCTTGAACGCGCGCTCGTTGACCTTCTCGCCGTCGCGGATGTCGATGGCGCGGCGCACATTGCCTTCCAGGCTCGAGTTGAAGAGCTTCGCCGGATCCTTCAGCGAAGCGCCTTTCGCGAACGTGAGCTTCACGACCGCTTTGTAGGTTTCGCCGGTGCAGAGGATGCCGCTGTGCGACCACACGGGCGTGCCCATCCACTTCCACTCCTCGACGACTTCGGGGTCGGCCTCGTGGATGAGCTTGCGCATCTTCGCGAGCGTGACCCCGCGCCAATCGTCGAGCTCGGCGATTCTCTGCGTGATCAAGTCGGATGGGGAATCGGCCTTGCTCGCGCCGGATTTCTTCATGCTCTCACCCCGTCAAGACGGCTGCGCGCCGGCAGCGCCACGCCGCCGGCGCATCCAATAGCTCGCGACGTGCGCCAACGCCACGATCAGCGGCGTGCCGAGCCAGTACGGGCTCAAGCCCAACCAGATTGCGCTCGCTAGCGCGGCCACTCCGATCAGTAACCCGACCGCGACCTTGCCGCCGACTCGATTGGCCGCCGCAAAGTACAACGCGACGTAACCGACTAGACCGGCGGCGCCGATCAGGACGAGGAACACGATCTCGCCCCATTCGATGTTGACCGCGACCCCCTCGGGGATCTCTGCGATGCCTCTGAAGTAGTAGAGAGCGTTCGCGAGCAACGCGAACGTCGCCGGCACGATGCCGAACACGACCGTTGCGATCACGCTGAACCAACGCATCATTTGGCCGTGCCCTTACACATTCGGATCATGACTCTCCACGCTCGGCTAGCGCCTTGACGGCTTGATTCATCGCCGCGAACCCGCGCGAGGTGCCGGCCAGCAGAGATCCGCGAGACACCAAAGGCACCAGCAAGCCGCTGAAGAGCTCGCCCTGCGCAAGGTGAACTCTACCAGCCGAGCTTTCGGTGAGCTGAAAGTAGTGCTCGCCGTCGAACACGCCCGGCACCAGCAGTTGCCCCTTCCAGCGAAGCTCCCTCTGCGGCTCGAACACGAGCAGCGTGGGCTTGAACGACATGGCCTTACCGCCCTCCGGCTGAATCGTGACGGCGAGCCGAGCCCCTGGTGCTTGCTGCCCGCTGATGCGCCGCACGAACGGGTTCCAACTAGGGTACGACGGAAAATCCGTGAGCACGCTCCAGACCTTGGCCGGAGTGGCGGCGATCTCGATCTCGGACTGGAGGTGGATGTCGAACTTCATCGCCGCACCTCGTAGCAAAGCTCCACCATGCCGCTCTTGTAAGCCTGCACCTCCGACAAATGCAGCGAAACGTCTCTGTCGAGCTTCTCGAAGAAACGGATTCCGTCGCCGATCAAGATGGGCAAGATCGAGTAACGAACCTCGTCCGCGAGACCCAGCCGCAAACACTCGGCCGAGACGGTACCCCCGCCGACGAACCAAATGGCGCGGAACGCAGGCCGCAGACGATCGTTCACGAGTTGCGCAAGATCGCCCGAGTAGAGCTCGACCGAGTTTCGGACGCGCGGCAGATCGCGGCTCGTGAGAACGAACGTCGGCTTATCGCCATAGGACCAGCCGAGCCCTTGGCGCTCGAAGCGAAGCGCGGTCTCGTAGGTTCGCGATCCCATGACGTAGCAGTCGATCGTCTTCAGGAACGCGTCGATGAACGCCGCATCCATCGTAGCGCCGCCTGCGAATTCGTCCTGCGTCTCGAGCCAATCGACGCTCCCATCCTTTCGGGCGATGAAGCCGTCGAGGCTCGAGGCCATGTGAATCGTCACGCGAGAGTCGGCTGACACGCTTCCTCGATGCCGCTCAATTGCTCCGCGCCAGCCGAAGACCAAGCTTGTCGGCGAGCTCGCGCGTCTTCTGATCGGGAACCGCGCCGGCTTCGATCAGGAAGTCGACGATGTGTTGATCCCGGCAAATCAGAGCGAAGCGAAGAACCTGTCCGCCTGCGGTATCGGTCGCATTCACGTTCGCGCCATGCTCGAGTAGCCAAGCGGCGTTGTCGAGCCGATTGCTCATGACCGCGGAGACGAGCGCAGGTGCACTCGCGCCCCCGAGCTCCTCGACACCGAAGCCGATGCTCGTCAGGTACTCGAGCATGGGCGGATCGGCAAACATGGCCGCAGCATGAAGCAGCGAGCCGTTGTCTCCCTCTCGAGAAGCGCCCTGTTCATTCAAACGACGGACATTCTCTAGACTGTTCGCGGTAACGGCGATTATCAGGACTTTGGGCCCGGTAGTCGCGGATGCACTCGAGAGAGCGCTCGCGAGTGTTCGTTGCCTGTCGATCACTTCCGGGCTGCGATTCGCGCAGACGCCATCGGCAAGGTGGGTGCCGATGACGTTCGCGTATTGGCGCTCGAGGTCTTCGTAGAAAGACGGAGCACTAGTCTGCGCGACCGCGGTCAACGAGGCGCAGGCGAAGATGACAATGAAGCGTGCCGTGTGGCACGCCTTCGTCATTTCTTGCCCCAGCGCCACGCTGGGGGTCGTTCGCCCTTGGCCACGACCACGGCGACTAGCACGACCGTCAAAAGGATGGAGTACACAAGTAGGCCGCCGACGTCGCGCTGCGCTTTGAAGTAGTACACGCCCGCGTACAGCAGAGCGAGGTACAGCGCGAACACCAGCCAGCCCTGCCACCGGACTGGCAAGCCCCAACCCCAGCCGTAGCGTTTGACCGGGAACCAAAACGCGGACTTGTCGCTCATTGCGCGGTCCTCCCAATTGGGTTTCGGTCACCTCGTCCCGTTTCCGAGACGATACGCTCAATGCGCTAATGCAGCCAGCCTATGCGTCCTCGACCATGAGCAGTCGTGTTCCCGAAGAGATTGCGACCGAACGATGCTTGCTAGCGGCACCGGGCGGAATGAACAGCCCATCTCCTGCTTTGAACGAAATCACCTGGCCGTCGAAGCTGATGCTCAGCGAGCCCTGTAGCACATAGCCTATGTGGCCCGTCTCGCACCAATGCTCTGCGCCCTCGCTCGTTTCGAACTCGACCAACCGAATCTGTCGTGAGCCCTCGACGTAGACCTTCTGGCGAACGTCGGGACGGACTTGCTGCCACTCGAGCTCATCGAAGCTGACCTTGAACGGACTCACTGCGTCTCTCCCGATGCCGTTGTGTGGCCGCGAGCATCACGGTCGTGGTGACGAATCGGCGTCTATTGCTATTCACGGCGTCGCTAGACCTCCACCTTGTACGGCAAACTCACCTCGTCGCCGGGACCGCCGCGAAAACCCCAGTTGTGCTTGGGCGTTTCCGTAATGGTCACCTCAACCTCGTTGGGCCTTCTATCAGCTTGTTTACACACACGCTCGAAGAGCAGCCGAATCAGGTGCTTCTTCGTTTCCACCGATCTGCCTTCGAACATCGATATCTCGATGATCGTGTACTTCTCCGACGCGGAAGCCGGGAAGTAGAAATCGGCGGCCTCCATCGGAAAGAACCGATGAGCACGCTTCTCCGGTGGGAACTGCAGCGCTTCGACGACACAGGAGTGAATCGCATTCGATAGCACCGCCTTGACGGGGTTCAAGTGCTCGCGCAGTCCGTACACCTTTATTTGCGGCACGATCCTTCCTCTTCCTTCGCATGACGCGGCACTTTTTGAAAGCTATGGAAATGCTTCTCGAACCGAAAGGTGCTCAACCCTTCGCACAACGCGCCATTCGCCATCGCGACGCACGAACACATACCCAAACTCTAGAATTGGGTGGTGAGCTTCGAGAGTTTCCGTTGGAGTCTGATACCAACAATACAGGTCGCTGCGGTCGCCAGATGGCAATTGAAGCAGTAAGTCGCGCTCCAATTCCTCACCGATCTCGACCGCGTCGAGGTTGCCTCCGCCAGTTCCCAAGACTGGGCATCTGTTCGCAGTCAGAGGCGTCTGTGTACTGCAAGCGGGTAGGCAGATCGACAGCGCGATGAGCAGCCGCATCGGGTTGCGTCTGACGTCCGGGTTCACTGCGGGCTCCGCCGACCGACAACGGTGCGCACTCTACTGACGATCATTGCGACGACCTCACGCGCTTACGACCACGGAGGGAAGTACGCATGCTATGTGCCTCCGCTCTGGCCTTCGGATGGCTCGAGGCCATGCTGCCGAAACTCCGCGATCACCTGCGTCGATGGAAACGAGAGCGGCATGAGGAGTCGATGTTCGAGGCCGTCCTTCGTACTAACGGTGAGCACCTGCGAACGCTCGTTTGTGTCGATGTGAAACGCACGCACCGCTTCCCAAGGAATGATCAGCATTGAGCCCCCGGAATCCTTCACGATCGCGCGCGGCCCAGAGCCGACGGTACCTGGGCACACCCAGAATACGATGCTGTGCAAGAACGACAAGCCGAACCCGAAAACAAAAACCAGCCAGAGCCGGTTGGCCACACCGCTAAGCTCGATGCTGGGCGAGATGGCCGAGAGCGCGACAATTGCCAGCAACACCGCGGACCAAACGAGACCGCGCCGAACCTGCGCGTAGCCGACACGGTACGGCGGACGCTCCGCAAATGTTGCGCGCCAAGGCTCTCGCCACTGCATCTAGTGATCCGCTGTCAAACGCACCGTCATGCGACCAACCTTGGGCGCCACACTCGTTGCAATGCCAGGTGAACAAGTACTCCGATGACTGTGGGGATGCCGCCAAGTGCGGTTGCCGCAAGGAAGAGGATGAACAACGCGCCGTCCATAAGTCCCCAAGGAGACTCTCCTGAGGTGTCTAAGTACCAAGCGGCCATACCCAAGAACAACAACGGAAGCGTGGCGCCGAACGCCACCGTCCAAAGCCAGGAACCCCATCTCCGATACGTCACTACAGCGGCAAAGGCAGTTACGCCTACCGATGGACCGAGCAGCAAGAGTTCAAACGAACCGAAGAGCAAGCCCGAGAAACAGATGAGCCATGCGCCAACAACAGCGACTGCAACCTGAGTGAACTGAATGACGCGCGCAGACATCGGGCCGCCTAACGCAGCTCGCACTGCAAGACATAGTGACCGTGGCCATTGTCGTGGTTCCATGCGTCGGTCGCAGGGACCTCCTTGAAACTCTCGCGGGTCGTATCCCTAGCAAGCAGCTTTCTCCCTCCTGTGTCGACTGACTCGATCCATGGAGTGGTCTCGAGAAAGATGCGTTGCACGAGCCATTGACGAAGTAGATCGGGCATTCCTGGCACCGATTTGAGACTCTCGAAGTAGAAGAAGGGGTCAACTCCAACGTAGATGCGGCCCTTGGCGCGCGCGTTAACCTTCGCCCACGCGGGGGGCTCTGAGTCCTGATATGCCGGCATACCAAAGTCGACGACCCACGCAGACTCTGAACAGAAGACGACTGTCCCGCGAGCGTCGTAGACTGCGTTGCCAACAGGAGCGAGATGCGGCGCGCCCTCGGTGGACGGATCAGCACTGAGATTGTGCGGGTAGAACTCCAAAGCGAATCGATACTCCCGTCCGGCCACGAACTCGCCGTAGTTGCCGTCCTGAATGATCCAGGCGCTGAGGCCAATGGCGAAGCTACCGCTCATACGTTGCGCCCGGCTTCATGCGTAGCCGTTGGAACGGAACCACACGAACTTCTGTGTCTCAACGTCGTAGGTGACGCGCCAATACCAAAATCCCCCGTCTACCGGGAGCACGAAGACTCGGCCACCCAAGCGGTCGCACACCTCATCGTGACGCGGACACGCGTTCAATAGGATGCGCTTCGACCCCTCTTCGATAATTCCGACGTACTGCCGGCGAAACTCTGAGAGATGCTCCAGTATCGGCGCGCTCTCAAACCAATAGCGTTGACTCTCGGGAGTCGCAGCAAAATTCTGCAGAGCCGGGCGCAGCCGCTGTTCCACCTCTTCGATCTCGGCGGCAGACGGCGTCCAAAAGCCGTCGACGCCACTGAAGGGAATTTCGTCTCCGCGCTCCGCGGGAAAAATGAACCCCTCGTAGGTAGGGCCGGACGTGTGAATCAAAGGGATTTTTTGATTGGTACCGTCTAGCAAGAACGTATAACCATCGTCCGTCGCGCAGGCGGAGACGGCGAGAAGAGTTGCCGCTGCGAGGTGTGCTACGCGTTTGGACATGGTCGTCGCCTACCGTCGCAGTTGAACGGCCGCGTGAGCAGGTGTCCAGCGCCGCGCGCGCATGAAGTCAACCGAACCTCGTCACCAACACGAAGAAGACGGCGAGCAACGCGAGAGCTGCCACGACCTGCAGCGCACGAAACAACACGCGCCCGCCCCAGGGCTTGCGAAAGAGAACCGTCAATAGAGCGGTTTGCAGTACCGCGACCAACGTTGCGGCGCCCAGCAGGGCTACGGCGTCATCGCCCGTTAGCGTGACTATGGCGCCTAGTATCAGAGGGAAAAGCAGTGAAGCCGGAAATTGCAGTACGGCCCCGACGAGGAAGGGAGCCGGATTGTCCGGTCCACCCAACAAAGCGAGCGGGGCGGCGCAGAGGACTAGTAGCGTCGCCTCAAGGCCAATGCCAGCGACGAAGGCCTCGAGCCATGAGCGCGGACCTCTCAGAACCCTTGCTGCAACGGCGCTCATCAGCGCTTGGCACGACGCATGCTATGCCCTCGGGCCACGTCCCGATCGATCGTAGCGTCCTGTACCTCGTGCGTCAGGAATGATGTGTCTAAACAGGTAGACCAGTTTGAACCAACCGGACGTTTCGATTAGCAGAATTCCGCCCCACAGGTCGCTGTGCGTGCCAACGTAGCGTCCTTTCCAGTGCCACATAGTGAACAAAAGAAGGTACACGGCCGCGGGAGCTATGAGTAGGAATGCTGCGAAGAACCAAGAGGGAGACTGCGATGGACCGGACAACGCGCTCCCAGCGGCTACTACAAAAAGACCGAGCAGCGCGATCCAAGCTAACTTCTTCAACAACGCTATCCGTCGAAAGAAGAGTTCGTCAGACACAGCGAATCCTCCTCCAGTCTCTACTCAGCCGGCCTCGCGATAAACGCTTGCTTCCCGTGTCGGTCGAACCCTACGGATTCATAGAAGCCAAAGGTCGCTTCGTCCTTTCTTCCGGTGAGTAGCATCACCTTGTAGCAGGTCGCCGCCCACGCATCCTTGAGCGCCTCGCGCAACACCGCCTTGGCGTAACCCCTCCGACGATGGTCCACATGGGTTACAACGTTCTCGATTACGCCGTACGGACGACAACCGCGTGTGAGATTGGGGATGATCGTCAACGTGCAGCTCGAAACGAGCGACGCGCCCACGAAGACTCCGTAGTAGCGATAGCTTGGATTCGCGGCCAACTCGCGCCACACGCGCTCAACCACGGCGCGCTCTGGCAGCGGCACATCGGAATCGTGTAGGTGTTCGTACAGGGCGAGTAACTCGTCGAGATCGCCCGGTTCGAGGTGACGGATCCGCATCGCGGCTAACGCCGTAGTTCAGCGGCCGCGCGCTGCGCTGTCCAGCGCCTCACTACGATAGGACGGCGCACGTCATCGCAAGCACGGTCCAGAGTGGCACCAACTTCATTGGAGGGAGCTTCGTTTCGGTTGTCCCGTCGCTGGCGACTGCCGCACGAGGGCTACCGCGCAGCCTATAAGAACCAAGCCTTTCAACGCGTACGTGATCATCGATTCGGCGGGCAGGAGAATGGCCAGAACGACCAACGCGACGAGTACGCCGGTGGAGAGCTTCATCGGACGGATCCGCCAAGGACTGGCCATGGTTCTTGCCCCGAGCCGATAGCGACGCCGACACCCTATCACGATCGGCATCGACCCTGCCGGTCGTCGAAATCAAGGGGCCACTGGCGTTAGCGCAGCGTCCTGCGCGGCGCAGCACTTTCTACTTCGGCACGACCGGCTCGGTTGGCTCCGCGCCGGAGCTCGCACGCGCGCGCCGCGTCGCATCGATCGCCTCGAAACCTTCGGAGCGCGAACTCAACACGAGCACGGTGCCGTCGGCCTTTACTACTCTCCGAGCAAACATCCGCGCCGAACCGGTGTGCGTCGGATTGCCGGAGATCGTCACGCGCTCACCGACCTTCAGCGAATCCTCATTCCAGCCGGCCGCCACGAGGTTCAAGCGGCCAACGGTCTCCACCGTCCAGACCGCCGGCTTACCCGAGTCGTCGGTAGTCTCGATCGTCATCATCACGTGCGGGTTCACGAGTTTGAACTCCGTCAGCGTGCCTTCCTTGCTGATTGTGCGACTCCCGTCGTACACAGGCGAGAAGGCGTGATGCGCGGTGGCTGAGCCGGCAAGCAGCGAAATCGCTATTGCCATGGGCATAGGTATCGAACGCTTGCTCATCGATCGGCCCCTTCGCGAGAGAACTCCGTAGGCACTTCGCAGTTCTCGTACGGAAAAATCTCCTCGTCGGGTGCCCACCCCCATACCTTCCGGAGTTCCAACGGCCGCTCGAGGGTCACCGGATCCACGATCGTCGCCGTCAGGAGCAGCCGGTCGCCCGAGCGTCGGTATACCTCGACAATCTCGAGGCGGTCGCTGTGGTCGCCTCGCCAAACCGCGAGACCCGCGCTCACGTTCGTGGTGGTGACGATCAAGCTATCGCCGTCGAAACGCCCGACCGAGAAGCCCATCGGCGTCGAGCCCGGCGACGGCTTGCGGTTGTCGAGATGAACGATTCGCCGCGCATCCCACTCGCCGTAGTGCATCTCTACGCGGTCATCGTACGTGCGAATCTCAAGCTGGTGCGGCGCGAAAATCTGGCGCGTGAGGGTGTAGGGCTCGCAACGCAGAAATGATGGGTCGTCGGCAGGGTCGCGAGGGAAGTCCTTGCGGCCGACGTCCGTGAGGTGAGGTGGAACGACTTCGCGCAACTGATACGCACCGGCCTGTTCGTTAAGCTCCGCGAAAGGCCGCGAGTCGTTCGCGGGGTCGTCGAGCAGCTTGCCGAGATAAGCGATGCCGGCCTCGGTGCAGTAAAAGTAGCAGAAGAAGTCTTCGGGCATCGGAGGAGGGTCGCTCCACATGCCGTTCAGCGCGGAGTCGACTTCGGCGGCACGGGCCACGGTGCTCGAGAGCAATAGCGGTACGCAAGCCACGGCCAATAACGAGTGGAAAAGTGGGTTTCGAGTCATCGAGGCGGCCACCCAAGGTCTACCCGAACGAAGGAAAATACTAGCGCGCACCCGCGCCGACTTCGCGCCGTGTCACGGTCCGCTGCAACTGCTTGTCATACGCCGGAAAGCAACCGTGACTCGTAATCATCGATGTACTTCTGCGTGGGCCACGCGGTCCCCGTAACGATGACTTCACCGGTGTGCCGATTGACGAGGTAGGGCGAGTTGCCGGCCAGCACTGCGGACGCGTTTCTTGTTCGCAAGTACTCCGACGACTGGTAGAAGAAGACCCAACCCCAGCTTCGCTCGAGCGTGGACTCCTCGACGATCTCGACAGCACCGCGTGCACCATAGAGATCTGGCCGGTTGATCTCGGCCTCGACCAGTACGCGCGCTTCCTGCCGTGAAATCATGCGGATGAGCGAGGCGATTTGGCGGTTAGTAACGGCGTCTGCGCTTGAATAGCTGAAACCAGAAGGCGAGCTCGAAGGCTGCGCCGACAACCATAAACAACCCGAGACCAACCATGAATCCAACGCTATAGCTGACGACGGCAGCTGAAATTAGCGCCAGAAGAATCCAGTAGCGGTTTGCGAGAATGGCCATGCACTGTTACCTCCGCATACCTAGGTGTGTTCGCGGCCGCCAGAAGAACCGCTTGGACGCCACGACGACCGCGGCGCTTGGCGATCCGATTCTACCGCCGGAAGACGAAGGGCGTGTCCAGGTTTTAGCGGCGCTGGACTAGGTCTCACGGGCATCTCGGCAGACTCCGACGCATCCGGCGGCAAACGACTTAAATGGTACAAAATGGCAGCGACCTTGACCTTCACCTCCTGCTGAGTGCAGCCGATCATCGTCGCGATCTCGCGAGTCGTGCGCCCCTCTATCAACAGGTTAGCCACCAACCGGAGGTAAGGCCTCAGTCGTAGCTCCGCGAGCCGCTGCTTCAGACGTGACCAGTCACGCATGGATCTTACCGCTGCCTGCGCTAGTGATACGGGACGTACCAACCGACAACCTTGGATCCATTGCGGCTGTAGGTGCACAGACCATCCTCCCAGATCACTTTCGTTCGATTCAAGAAAGGTATTCCGATCGGGATTGGCAACACAGCTCCGATCAGGAGTCCTCTAAACGGTAAACCGCCGCTCTTGAACACTTGGACCTCTCGGTTGTCGGTTATCTTTGTGCTCACCCGTTTCTTCCCCTGAACCTGAGAATCATATTCCGGCCCGCTTAGACACCACTCTTTCTGGTTCATAGCGGTGGTCGATTCATGTTTGTCGGTGACGACCGCTCCTATTCCGACGCATGCATCAAGCGGTAACGCGCATACCAACAACAGCGCACGACGGTTTCGCAACTGCGCGACGAGGTTCATGGGCCCTTACAACAGCAGCGCGATTGGCACGA